>JGI20214J51650_10000369_pt1 | contig 28142 bp, 26 predicted proteins | sample WetSurMetagenome_FD_51650 | JGI IMG/M metagenome (IMG submission 51650) | reverse complement strand
ACAGCTGTTGATAATGGCACAGTTACAGCAATGGCAACTGCTAATGACGGATCTGGTGTTTTTGGTACCCTTATCATTACTATTTCCAACCAGATAATACCTGTAACCGGCATTATCGTTTCCGGATATGGTAGTGCGACCACTATTACCACTGATCGAGGAACGTTGCAGCTTAGTGCATCCGTACTTCCGGGTAGTGCAACTAATAAATCAGTTACTTGGTCAATAACAAATGGAACTGGACAGGCTGTCATCAATTCAACTGGTCTTGTGACAGCCCTTGGGAATGGTACCGTTATAGCTAAAGCGACAGCTAATGATGGATCAGGTATATATGGTACCATGACTATAACAAATTCCAACCAGCTGATACATGTAACAGGTATCACTGTTTCTGGTGCAGACGGAGCAACTTCTATCTCACTTGATAATGGGACACTTCAGTTAAGTGCAGTAATATTCCCTGTTAATGCTTCGATTAAGACTGTAACCTGGTCGATAGCAGAAGGTAATGATCTGGCAATAATTAATCCCAATGGTCTAGTTACAGCTGTTGATAATGGAACAGTTACTGCCGTGGCAACAGCCAATGATGGATCTGGTATTTATAATGCCTTGATAATTAATATTACAAACCAAATCGTACCTGTTGCCGATATTACAGTTAACGGGGAAGGAGGAGTTACAACCATTGACAATGGGAACAGAACTCTTCAACTGATTGCATCAATATTGCCAGCCAACGCAACAGATAAAACTGTATCATGGTCGATAGCCAGTGGCACAGAGCTGGCTTCTATCGGCACGTCGGGTCTTGTTACAGCTTTTGACAAAGGATCTGTCATGGTCAGAGCAACAGCTAATGATGGTTCAGGAGTGTATGGCATCATTGGACTAAAAATATCCTCAGTAATTGTAATCACTACACCCGGAGATAACGAATCCTTGAAAATAGTTTTAACTGACTCTGAAATGAGAATACAGTTTACAGATAACAGTTTTTCATGGAAAGCCGATTTATATAATTTACAGGGTCGTTTAATGTTTAGCAGGTTTATGGACAGCGAAAATGTAGTTTTTAATGTTTCCTCACTTCCTTCAGGAATGTATTTGGTAGTGTTATCGAGAGGTGATGAATTAAAGATTGCTAAAATAATTAAACCATGACCATTAAGAATCTGTTTTACAATCCAAGAGAGTCTGAGACAGTAATTTTTATACAACGAGTCATATTGTCAAGTGAGTCGATGGTGTTTACACCTCTTTTAGTTTCCATTTTCCCCTTCTGAACACAATCCATGCAATCAGGGTCATTAATGATTCAGCCACAACAATTGCAATAAAAACACCCTCTTCATTGAATCCTTCTTTTATTGCTAAAAACCAGGCAAGAGGAATTTCAACTAACCAGAATGCAAAAAAGTTTATTTTCAAAGGAGTAGATGTATCTCCTGCCCCATTGAAGGAATTCACAAGAACCATTCCGAGTCCGTAAGCAATAAATCCGATACTAATAATGCGCAGGCCAAGAATACCCGACTTAATAACATTTTCATTTTCAATGAACAATCTTATAAATGATTCTGTAAAAAAGAAAAGTATCAAACCTATTATGCCCAGTAAAATCATGTTTATCCATCCTGTAATCCAAACTGCTCTTTCGGCTCTTTCAGGCTTTTTAGCTCCAAGATTCTGACCAACCATGGTTGCAGCTGCGTTACTGATACCCCACGATGGCAAAATAGTAAATCCAATTATCCTTATTGCAATTGTATAGCCCGCAACCACTTCACTTCCAAAGATTGAAATTATTCTTACAAGCGCAATCCAGCTTGTTGTACTGATAAGATTCTGGCCTATGCTGCCAATTGATAATTTCAGCAACTTCAGCATCATTTTGATGTCGACACTTAAATGTTTAACAGAAAGCTGAATACGTTTTGCCCCAAAGAAAAGAAGATAGAATTGAACCAAAACAGCTGTACCTCTTCCAATATTAGTAGCAACTGCAGCACCCGTTACTCCCAGATGCGGAAAAGGTCCAATCCCGAAGATAAGACATGGATCAAGAAGCACATTTATAATATTTCCAATCCATAATACTTTCATTGCCACAGCTGCATCACCGGCACTTCTGAAGATGGCATTTATAATAAAAAGCATCATTATTACCACATTGCCACCCAGCATAATCCTGGTATATCCTGACATGTTGTCTATGATTGGCTTTGATGCACCCATCATATTCAGAAGCCGTTCAGCATAGAATGCTCCGGGAATGCCTATGAGTACTGAAACAGTTAAACCTGTGAGAATAGCCTGGAAGGCAGCTCTTGATGCAGCATCCGGATTTTTCTCCCCAATCCTTCGTGAAACCATCGATGTTGTTGCAGTACCAAGGCCAATCGCAATAGCATATATTATTGTTATCATAGATTCTGTAATTCCTACTGTTGCTACTGCATCAGCGCCTAGTTTAGAAACGAAAAATATATCAGCTATTACAAAAACGGATTCCATAACCATTTCCAGTATCGAAGGTATTGACAGCAACAGGATACCCCTGCTTAATTTTCCCTCGGTAAAATCCTGTTCTGTGCCTGATACTGCCTCAGATACATCTCTGAAAAAGGATCTGAATCTGTTTCCGGTTTTGCTTATTTCTTTAGTATCTGAATTCATAAAGGACTTTTCTGTTGAGCTTAATTCATAGCGGACCAGCTATCTAGTATAGAGATTGCCGGTCTAATACTTAAAATGTCACATACACCATTAATACTGCTTTACTAAGAGTAACTGAATACTGCTGCTATATATTCAAATAATTTAAATCAAAAACAATTAACAACTAAAATGTTTTAATTGTTACGAGCTCTGTGATTTTTTAAAACAGAAAACAAAAATATATCAAATTTAATAATTACAGTTTAATGACACTGATAATAGGTTATGGCATCATTTTTGATAACGTCCAAACTATGAATTTCAGGAAGAAAAAAGTATCCTGAATTTATGATGTGAAATGAGTAACAGTTGATTCGAAAAAAAATGATCAAAATAATACCAATTAAATGCTATGTCAGCCTTAATTGATATGAAGCTATATTGTATTGATAATCATATATATATGTCAGGTATTGCCAGGTATGAAAATATTGATTGTTAATAAAATAGTAATAGTGTTAATATTTCTGGTGGTCGAATGATACATTGTATTTATAGATTATATATTTTCGTCACAATTTATTTTTATTAAAATAGTTATTAATTAAAAAAAATCAAACTTAAAAAGAAAAGATGAAAATTCTCATCATCTGCTATGAACACTAACAATAATGAGGCTACGACGCTCCATGGAGAGAGTCGCCTCGTGGGTTGTTCTTCTGATGAAGAACCTGGCGCGAAAACCACGTATTTTTCGCAAAACGAAATCCCAATTCAGTTAGTTACCAACAGAAGTTCGGAGTTCATGCACCGCTACTTCCCCCTAACAACTATCGATTCCTGGAATGATTGGAAATGGCAGCTTCGGAATGCATTCACCAGCATAGAAGATCTAAAGAAAATCATGAAATTGTCCGAAAAGGAGATTATGGCTATTAACAATCTAAAAGGCCGGCTCCCTCTCAGGATTACTCCGTATTTTGCATCATTGATCTATAACAGCAAATACTCAGATCCATTGAGACGGAACGTTATTCCAGTCGTCGAAGAGTTACTGCAACATACTACAGAGCAGTCAGATCCATTACATGAGAAATCATTTTCTCCGGTAAAAGGGATTGTTCACAGATACCCTGACAGGGTTCTTTTTACTGTTACCCAGGTATGTTCAAACTATTGTAGATATTGTACCCGATCACATTCTGTAGGAAGACTTGATAAATTAGGAAGGCAGGATTTTGAAAAGGCATTTAATTATATAGCAAGTCATAAGGAAGTCAGAGATGTTCTTATTAGTGGAGGCGATCCTCTTACTTTGAACGATGAAACACTCGATTACATCCTGTCAAATATCCGGAGAATTGAACATGTTGAGATCATCCGGATAGGAACAAGAATACCTGTGGTTTTACCGCAACGTATTACTGACGGATTAATTAATATACTCAAAAAATACCATCCTCTCTTTATCAGTCTCCACTTTTCTCACCCTTCTGAGATAACTGATGAATGCGCAAAAGCATGTATCAAACTTGCTGATAGCGGATTCCCTCTTGGAAGTCAGACTGTATTACTTAAGGGCATAAATGATAATATTCCTGTTATGAAGGAGCTTATGCATAAGTTACTGAAGATAAGGGTAAGACCCTATTATCTTTATCAATGCGACTTAATACCCGGATCAGCACATTTCAGAACTACTGTTAAAAAAGGACTTGAAATAATTAAGGGATTAAGAGGCTTCACAAGCGGATATGCAGTACCTACTTTTGTCGTTGATGCTCCTGGTGGAGGAGGAAAAATCCCCTTGCTTCCTAATTACGTTGTAGAACATAATGAAGATCGCATAGTAATGCGTAACTACAAGGGGATATTATGCGAATATCCTGAAAAATAGAGCTTATTGATGAAAATTGGCTTGACGTTTGACTTACGGTCATGGTATATTGACCGTGGCTATTCCATGGATGAAACTGCTGAATTTGATAAGCAGGAAACTATCGATGCTCTGGAAGGTGCTCTGAAAATTATGGGGCATGATACAGAACCTATTGGAAACACTTTTCAGCTTATTGAGGCTCTTGCATCAGGCAGAAGATGGGATATGGTATTTAATATTGCCGAGGGTTTGTACGGCGATGGAAGGGAATCAGTAGTTCCTGCCATTCTTGATCAATATAAAATACCTTATGTTTTCAGTGGCCCTGTGATAATGGGATTATCTCTCAACAAGCATCTTGCGAAGCTTGTTGTTGCTGCTGCCGGAGTACCTGTCAGTCCCGGGTTTTTGATTACTGAATTGAAAGATCTGGAAAAATGTAATCTTCAATATCCTCTTTTCGTAAAACCTGTGTCAGAAGGAACAGGTAAAGGTATTACAGAGAAGAGTCTGGTTAATTCTCATGAAGAGCTTATATCCATGATCAGCTGGATCCTGAAAGAGTTTCAGCAGCCAGCCCTGGTAGAAGAATATTTACCAGGCCGGGAATTTACTGTTGGAATTGTCGGGTATGGTGATGACACGGTTGCTATCGGTGGAATGGAAGTTATTTGCTCTGATAACCTGCCTTATTCTGTTGAAGTTAAGGAGAATTATCAAAACTACTGTAAATATAAACCTCTTGGTGACGATATAATTGATGAATGCAAATCGGTTGCAGTCAACGCATGGAAGGCATTGGATGCTGTGGATGCAGGAAGGGTTGACCTGAAAGCTGACCGAAATGGAAAAATCTGTTTCATTGAAGCGAATCCGCTTGCAGGACTTAACCCTGTTCACTCAGATTTGCCTATATTATCACGGATGTATGGTATAGAATACCAGACATTAATTGAAATGATAATGAAGGCAGCCATCAGGAGAATTTTTGGAAAATAAGTCCTGCTTTTTTGTAACACACCTTTAGATTGAAAAATTATGAAGAGATGTTGTATTATTTATAATGAGCCAAGTAAAGATGCGCTAGCAGATGAACTGGATGTACTGGATCAGGTAGAGCATATCGAACAACATCTGAAACTCCTTGGAATAACTGTTTACAGGAAGGGAATTACAGGGAAGTTTATGGATGAGATTGCTGCACTTGCGGAAGAAAATCCTGATTTTGTTTATAATCTGGTTGAATCGATCAATAATAAAGGTGAACTTAACTACTTTATTCCGGCTCTCCTGAATCTGCATTCTATTCCCTATTCAGGCAATCCTCTTGAGGCAATGTTTATTACAAGTAACAAAACACTTGCCAGCAAAGCTATGAAAGATGCAGGCATTAATAATCCTATATCGTACTTACCATCCCAGTATAAACAACTTAAGCATGGCAGGAAATATATTGTTAAACCTATATGGGAAGATGGTTCACTTGGAATTACAGAAGAATCCGTGTTTGAATGCAAACCAGGTTTTGAGGAAAAACTGAAGGGACTTGATGACTCTCATTGGTTTATTGAAGAATTTATTGATGGCAGAGAGTTTAATATGAGTGTTCTGGCTGGAAAAGACGGTCCCGAAGTTATGCCTCCTGCCGAAATAGTCTTTGTAAATTATGACGAAAAGAAACCAAGGATAGTTGATTTCAAAGCCAAATGGGAAATGGACAGTTTTGAATATATTAACACGGTAAGGGAGTTTCCCGGAAATAGCCTTGACAAACAGCTTGAGGCTAAACTTAAGGAAGCTGCACGATTATGCTGGAATCTGTTTGGATTGAAAGGTTATGCCAGAGTTGATGCCAGAACAGATAAAAATGATAATGTTTTTGTAATAGAAATAAATGCTAATCCATGTATTTCGCCTGATGGAGGATTCGTTGCAGCTACCAAGGAAGGAGGCTATTCTTTTATTGATGTAATTAAGAGAATTATTGATGATCTGAACAGATGACGAAATGGCAATAGTATCGAAAGGAATTTCAGTACATGAAAGAAAGAACATAGAGTCTATTTTAAGATCGACAGAGTATTTCTATGATTTTGAGATAGATACGGCTCTTGAAATAGCGGATGACACATTTACCAGGGGTGTCGAAAAGAGCGGCTATTTCTGGATGAAAGTGACAGATGATGAAGGGCTGATAGCATTTGCAAATTATGGCAGAAATTCCTTTTCTGTACATTCCTGGGACCTTTACTGGATTGCAGTACATCATAATTCCCGGAATAAAAAACTGGGCACATTGCTGCTTAAGGCTGTTGAAGACGATGTCAGGAATTCAGGAGGTAAAATCCTATGGATAGAGACATCAGGCCGGCCTTTATATGCATCAACCGAAGGTTTTTACATAAACAATGGTTATACTCTTCAGGCTAGTCTCAAAGACTTCTATGCAACAGGCGATCCAAAACAGATATATTCGAAAATCTTATAAAATTGATTCCTAACTCCCGGAATAACTCATCATACTCTGAATGAAAGGTATAAGTACTGTCTTACTGCTGGTGATGTCAAATGCATTCATGACAGTTGCATGGTATGGACATTTGAAGCTTAGGACTATGAGCAGGTTTGAAAATATAAGTCTTTTTGCGGTTATTCTGCTAAGCTGGGGAGTTGCATTTTTCGAATATTCTCTTCAGGTTCCTGCCAACAGGATAGGTTACACAGAAAATGGAGGACCATTTTCCCTGATAGAACTGAAAGTTATTCAGGAAGTTATATCGCTGCTTGTTTTTACCGGATTTACAATCCTTGTATTTAATAATGAACATTTCAGATTAAACCATCTTATTGGATTTGTTTTTCTTATCCTTGCGGTATATTTCATATTCAAAAAGTAGATTTTATTTTATCAGGTTAGCGTTGTAGAATTCAGGTTTCCCTGTCACTTCCTCTCCCAGCCAATCAGGCTTTTCAAATTTCTCTTCTTCATAGGAAAGCTCTATCTCGGCAATTATCAAACCCTCATTTTTCCCATGAAAAACATCAACTTCATAGGTATGGTTTCCGTAATGAATTAAATATCTGGTTTTTACTATTTTGCCTGGCAGTGCAACCTGTATCATCTCTTCTGCATCTGACAGAGGGATCTGGAATTCCCATTCACTCCTGGAAAATGATTTTCTGCTTAACCGGCTTTTTATCGTAAGGAAGGCATCAGTATCAGCAATTCTGAGCCTTATTGTTTTATCAGGATCAATACAAAAATAGTATTGAGTAATTAAGATCTCTTTGTAGGCAAAATGTCTGAATTCTCCTTTTACAAGAAACTTGCGTTCTGTTTCAATAGCCATTTTTTTTGTTAAGTTAATATTTTTAAACAAATTGAAAGGTAAAAATTGCAATCTGCAACTTGCACTACCAAACAACCAGTCTGTTAGTCTATTGTCATTAATTTATTTACTAATTTAGCATAGTGTAAAGAAAACTCAATATTAAGTAATTAAATGAAGATGGACGTTCGGATTGAAAAAACCTGGAAAGCAAAATTACACAACGAATTTGAGAAAGAATACTTTATTAAGCTTTCTGAATTTGTAAGGAAAGAATATACTGTGAATACAATATTTCCGCCGGGAAGCCTTATTTTCAATGCATTCGATATTTGTCCATTCGAAAATGTCAAAGCAGTCATAATAGGACAGGATCCATATCATGGACCTGGTCAAGCTCATGGATTGTGTTTTTCAGTCAGGGATGGTATCGGTTTTCCGCCAAGTCTGGTTAACATTTTTAAAGAAATTGAAATGGATCTTGGTATAAAAATGGTAAAAAACGGAGATCTGACAAGATGGGCTCAACAGGGAGTCCTTCTTTTAAATGCCACTCTTACTGTAAAAGCCCATCAGGCAGCCTCACACCAGAGAAAGGGCTGGGAGCAATTTACAGATAGTGTAATTACTATCCTTAATAATGAAAAACAGAATATTGTGTATTTCCTGTGGGGAGCATATGCTCAGAAAAAAGGTGAATCTATTGACAGAACTAAAAATCTTGTGCTTGAATCAGTCCACCCCTCTCCTCTTTCTGCATCGCGAGGATTCTTCGGGAACAAGCATTTCAGCAGATGCAATGCCTATCTTATTGAAAATGGAATTGAGCCAATAGATTGGAGATAAAAAATGGAATAAGTAAAGATTTTACAGGTATTATTTGTTTATATATTTGCCATCTATAACGCCTTTAAGGCCATATCTATAGTTTCCTCCAGCTCATTGTAGTCTTCGAAACCAACCGACAACCTTATCATTCCTGGTTCAGGGTATTTCGCTCCCCAAACAGCTTCAACAGGCATCAGTATTGTACTGGGATCACCCAGTGTTGGTATCAGTTTTATTTTTCCTGATACTGATTGAATAAATGAATCTCTCCTTCTCCTTTTTTCAGTTAAATCCTTACCATCAAAATCAAACGTTATCATTGCACCATATCCCTTACCTCCGAATTGTTTTTCAGCTATTATATGAGTAGGGTGGCTTGTCAGTCCTGGGTACCATATTTTATCAATTACTGAAACATTGCCAAGATGTAAGGCAAGCTTTAAAGCATTCTCACACTGACGAGAGAATCTGAGTTCAAATGATTGCATCTGTGTCTGTAACCTGTAGGCATCATCGGGAGATAACATGTGTCCTACAAATTTTCTGTATTCAATAGCTGAATGCATAATCTGCATGTCGTTGCCACATATCACACCGGCTGTCAGGTTACCATGACCTGACAAATACTTTGTAGCGCTATGAATAACAATATCAGCACCTTCGTTCAGTGGTTTATAAAGCCAGGGTGTTGCGAATGTATTGTCAATGATAACTTTTGTATCATGCTTCTTTGCAATTGCAGATATTTCTTTTAGATCTGCCACAATCAACATCGGGTTCGAGATTGATTCGATATAGACAAACTCAGGTCTGAGATCAGAGATAACTTTCTCGAATTTACCAAGGTTATATTTATTGTTATCAGGCTCGAAATAGTTAATATCAAGCCCTCTTCGCACCTTGAGTACCGACTCAATAAATGAGATAGTTCCTCCGTAAATTTCTGTAAAGAACAACCATGGCTTTTGGTTTTTTGAAAATTGAAATATTGAGAGTGCAGTATCAATTGCTGACATCCCTGATTGGGTAAGCAATGCCCAATTGCAGCCTTCGATCTTAATAATCTCATTTTCTGCCGAAACAACAGTAGGATTCCGGTAGCGGGAATAAATATAATTTTCAGGCTCTCTTTCATGTTCTGCCTCTTTTTTGAATGTATCAGCCGTGGTTTCCGCGTTATAAAGCTCAAAACCTGAATCTCTGTATACCGGCATTCGTGAACTGTTTACATTATTTTTTTTCATCTGCTGCAGCGTCAAGTTGTTTATTGATTAGTGTTTTAATATTCAGTGGATCAAAATCTAAATAGAATATGATCCGATCAAACAATTCTCCAGTCAAAAATAAGCAAATTGTAACATGATCATCATAAGATATACCTGAAACGAGACTGACTCCGGTAATCAGGAGAAGAGCAATTCTGAAAAACCTGATTCTAAGATTAGCACTACTTATTGTGTTAATAATCAGGTTGTAAACTGATGAAGAAAGCTTGATTAAAGCAATAAAAATAAACGGAATTACAATTCCTGCGAGGAATGAAGCAATTAAAAGAGCAGTTAAGAAAGTTTGTCCGCTATGAAAAAAAACTGATTTTCTTTTATCCGAGTAGGTGTATACCTTATCAATAGCTATTAGCAGAGTCATGCCAACAACTGAAGAGACAATAAGAATAGAGGGTAACTGGAAAACAAGAACCGCAATTAAGGATGCACAATAAAATATAAAAAGCAATATTTCTCTGCTCAATGGTGATGTTTTCAGATTTGTTACAGCTCTCCATGCATTTAAACGGTTTCCAAGATGTAAAAGAGATATTAATCCTGCAATTATTATGATGGAAACAGAAAATACCTTATCCGGAAATATTCCATTTATTAATGAAGATATTATTGTCGCAACAGATACTGTTGTCAAAAAACTGAAAGCTATCAGGCTCCATTCGCCGGATATATCAATCTTTTGCGTCTGCAACGGTGGAGCTTCATTTTTGAAAACACTTTCAGGGATAATTCTAAGTGGGTTATAATTCTTTTCGCCTGTAAATCTTAAGCCAGGATTAAGGTTATTATCCGGAAACCACGGCAGAATATTTTCTGATGAATGATCAGAAATTTCTCCAAATTCAAGGGCACCTGTGGGGCAAGCGTTTGAGCATGCCGGCAAACGTCCTTCTATTAGTCCGGAATAACACAGATTGCATTTTCCCGGGATCCTTTTTCCTGAATCGAATTTTGGTGCATCATATGGGCAATTCCAATAACAATACCTGCATCCGATACACTTACTGTCGTCAATTAATACAGCACCTGTAACGGGTTCTCTGTAATAGGAAGCTGTAGGGCATCCATCAAGGCAAACAGCTGTATCACAGTGGTTACAGGCCATAGAAAGATTTGTTACAGCGATTGAAGGGAAAGCTTCTATGTTAAATGTAAATACTCTTCTTGAATGAAAGTCCCATCCGTTTTCAAGAACACAGGAAGCACTGCATGCACCGCATGCCACGCACTTATTATGATTAAATATGAATCCTTTGCGCATAGCTATTAAGCTCTTTCTACTTCAACTCTGCTATCATGAAATGCTGTGCCATAACCCATATCAGTTTCCTTTCCGGGAATGAGGCGATTTGCTCCTCCACCTTCATTAAACCAGATTCCGTTAGGAAATACAATTGATCCTGTTGGTACTCTGTTTGAGATTCTTGCTATACTGATCATCTCTCCGTTTTTATTAAAAATCCTTATCTTATTTCCAGTTGAGATATGACGATCTATTGCGTCAGAAACGGAAATTAAAACTTCAGGTTCAGATAAAGTTTCTTTGATAATTCTCAGATTTCCAAATTGAGAATGGATCCGGCTCCCAGTATTTGGAGTAATAAACGATAAAGGATAGATTTCTTCCTCGTTTGGAGAACTGACTGAAGTAAAACAAGGCAGAGGAGAAGTTCCCCATCTTGTAAAAGCTTCAGTTGAATAGAGTTCTATCTTACCGGATGGTGTTTCAAATTTAAGGTCATTGAAGGCAATCAACTGAAGCCCGGGAGCAAGCACTGGTCCTTCCTTCAGATCGTCGAGACAAAGATCTGAGAATCCTTTTATCCTGCTCTCAAGCCAAAGTTCTATATTCCCGTTTCCCGGTTCGGGAATCAAACTAGCATTATGGTTCAGTTTCAGCCTGTTTGCAAGATGATAATAGATTTCACTTTCCGGAATAATTTCTCCGGGAGATTCAATAATTTTTGGTTTATATTGAATATATGGCGACCAGTAAGAACCTAATATATCTGATTGTTCAAACATATCTTTTGCCGGAAGGATAATATCTGCAATTGCTGCAGTATCCGTCATAAATTGTTCTACCACAACTTTAAATTCCAGCATGGAAAATGCTTTGATAACACTATTTGTATCAGGAGATTGTATGATTGGATTCCCCCTTTCAATCCAAGCAGCTTTCAGACCAGGATCCCTGGAACTCAACATATCACTTCCAAGCCTTGTCATTGATATAGATCTTCTGAAAGGAAAATCTTTTTCAGGATCAGGATAATACGACATAGGCTCTTTCAAACTATCGAATATGTAACTCTGAAGATTAGCATAATTAAATCCTGAACCGGATTTTCCTATATTGCCGGTAATTACGGATAAAGAAAGAATGCTCCTGATTGTCTGGCCTCCATTGATGTGGCGCTGTAAACCATAACCCGCTAGTATTGTAACCGGGTGGCCGGTTCCGATAATGTGTGCCAGTTCAATGATGTTTTCTGCAGGAATGCCTGTTATCTGTTCAGCGCTGACCGGTGTAATAAATAATGATTTTCTGAATTCATCATATCCATTTACACATTTTTCAACAAAGTCCCGGTCAATAAGGTCATCTTCTATCAGCACCCATGCAACGGCAAGTGCGAGTGCAGCATCAGTGCCAGGTTTTGGACTGAAAAAAATGTCTGCTTTATCGGCAGTAGGAGTTCTTAATGGATCGATAACGATAACTGTAGCACCTTTCTCTCTGGCTTTTGAAATAAAAGCAATTTCATGAATATTCGTTTCAGCGGGATTTTTACCCCAGATTATTATTGTTTTGGCATTTTCAATATCCCACGGTACATTATGTTTTACAGAACCTAAGGTCAGTCTCACAGCTTCCAGACCTGCCGGCCAGCAAAGATTCCCATAAGTTATTGTTGCTCCACCGAATGCATTCCAGAATGAATATCCGATGTCGTTTGTGAGCCCCGACATACCGCTTCCCTTATACCAAAGAATGCTTTGGGGACCATATTTTTGACTTACAGAAGCAAGTTTATTTGTTATAATATCCAGTGCATCATTATAAGGGATCTTCTGAAATTCTCCGCTTGATGTTCTTTTCAGTGGATATTTAATCCTGTCAGGAGAATTAGTCCTTTCTATGCAGGATAGCCCTTTAATACAAGGTCCGTCAGGCGTTGCCATGTTTCCTGAATAAGGAAGGATTCTTCGGATTCTATTGTTTTCAATCTGTACCCTGAACGAGCAAGTGCTATAACAATTTCTTGGACAGGCAGTAATAAATTCATTCATTTGTTATTGCTGAAAGAACAAAATTATCAATATAACCGGTATAACAGGGGGTGAAGATGAGGCAAATGAAAATTTAATTATTGAGAATAACTTCATCTGACCTAAAAAGGATTCAGTCTAATGGAGCATCAGGTATAACTTCACTTATCTTCAACCTGGGAGGAGTTTCAGTTTCAATAAGTACAACATAAGTAAATTTTCCCTGGCCAAGAATAGTCATATAAGTATAATCAACCAGGCTGGTTGAATATGTTTTTCCCCCGGCATTTGCACTGATTTCAGCTTTTGGATACGCTTTTTCAAAGCGAAAGTATTCAGATTCATTCCCGGCACCGATATTTCCAATATTTATGTTACCAAGAGGATCCGATGTATTGACTGTAACATCAGTGAATGGAAGGTTGGATAAGTTTCTGATCCTGATATCAGTTGGTCCTTCAGGAGAATATTTTATTTTTTTACAGGCAAGGACAGATAATATTATTATCGCTATTAACAGAAACCTTTTCATACTTGAAATCAAGAATAAGTCATAAATAAAATGACCTGAAATATAGCAAATTAGTTACAAACAGGTTATATAATATTCAGACTATTTCCCGGAACCCACCCCTTATTCCCATCTGAAAGTCTTATTTCAAGCCACTCTCCCACTTCATCTTCCACAGATACTTTGGTTCCTTCATGCAAAACAAAGAGATCAGTTCCGCTTTTATCGGGAGAACTTTTACCACTGACTACAGGGATAGATATTATAGCTTTATGACTATTGAGGACCAGAGATTTATTCCTTAAGGTAAAAGCAAACGATGACAGTGTAATAATAAAAAAGAACACAGCCAGCCAGAAGCCAATAACTTTATGCCGATACCTGGAGGAATATATATAGAGAGACAATAATAAAAGACAGAAAATAAATGAGACTATACTGATTTTTGCCCAACTGTTTGTGGATAAAATCAGCGACATGAAATTATACCATCTGACAAAAAAAAGCTCAGGTATTTCCTGAAACTTGTCTACGATAAGAGTCCTGGATATCTGAAGATTATAATTTATATCTTCGTCAGCCGGACTAAGAAGGTATGCCCGTTCGTAGAATAAAATAGCATTAGGGATATTATTGAGCTTAAAATATGCATTCCCGATATTGTAGTCAAGGTTTGAGGATCGATAACCGGTTTTATAAATATCTGTCCATATCTGCAATGCCTCTTCATACTTCCCTGATGTAAATTCGGTAATTCCCCTGTTAAATTTTACTGCAATTGTCTCCTGAGATATGGCTTCATTTGCAAATGAAGAAAAAACAAGGAGTGCTATCAGATATCGTATTAGTGAGTTCATTTTTTAACCTATTGAGTTTTCAACTGACTTAATGAAATGAGATGCTCCCTCATAAATTGTTACTGCTTCAGTTTCTGATGCAGATGGTGAGAATCTTGCATATTCACAAACATCAAGAATTGCAGTAAGATTATTTATCCTGTCGTCATCTATACCTTTCTCCTTTAACGAGACTACTGCATTACTTCTTGTAAGATCTGAGATCGGAATATTCAGTTTGTCGCTGAGATAACCCCAAATAGCTTTAAGGATCTCTTCGTAAAATTTATCGATCTCTTCATTTTTAAGACATATTGAAGCAGTGCGAAGTCTCTTAACAGCGACTTTTCCTGCTTTCCTGTTCTTTACAAGAGACATATCTGAATTTCGTCGTATATGTTCTCTTCGTAAAAACAGAATTAAAAGGAAAACAAATAAGGAAAAAATGTATGTACTATAAAAAGAACGTTTTGATACGATGATATTTACTGATCTGGTTAACTTGCCAGCATCCGATTTGATAAATCTTATGTCTTTTCCAAGATATTTAACATCTTCCTTTGATACACCTCCATAGACTGTGATACCGGTATTCTGCTCACTTCCTTTGCTGGCATGGAAATGATATTCATGAGTTGTCAGTTTTTCATATTTTCCGGAAGAGATATTGAAATAGGAATAAGTCAGGGCTGGTATTGTATAATCGCCCCAATGACGTGGTATCAGCAAATACTCAAATGTTTTCTGCCCGGAAGTTCCGTTTATTCCATTCTTTATATCATCCGATATTTTTGGATCGAAAACTTCTATGTCGGGGGGTAATTTAAGAACTGGAGTACCTGCAATTTTTAGGTTCCCGGTTCCTGAGATTGTTATTTTAAAGGTGACCGGGTCATTAACATTTACAGAATCCTTATTAAGCCCTGCACTAAGATCGATCTTACCAACCACTCCTGAAAAATCATCAGGCTTAATCCCCGGCAAAGGTTTAACCTTAACCTTAACTGCCTGGCTTGCAACAGCTTTAGGAATGGTTTGATATGATGTAAAGAAGTCTCCAAAAAACGGATCCGACTGACCTGCCTTTTGCTGGACCAGAACAGATATCTGAACAGGATCAATATTGATTTCACCTGTAATCTGTGGATATAGGAGGAATTGCTGAACCACACCTGTTCCGTAGATTGTCCCGTTAACATTTTCCTGTTTCAGTGATGTAAGAGGTGGTGTTGCTATATCTGATTTAAGAAAACCGTTAAATGGAGGGAATTTGATTTCATTTATACCGGACAAATTGACTCTCGTGAAAATTTTAACAGTTGCCACAATATACTCGCCAAGGTAGAGTTCTTTACGGCTGAGTGCGAGGTTAACAAAAATATCTCTTCCTGAGGATTCAACTTCTGCTTCAGAAGATGAAGCATTGCCCCCAGAAGCGTTATTCTGTTTTTGTGAGGAGCCGCCAACTACCTCAATATAAAGAGAATCGGATACATAGGTTTTATTTTTAAAAGTAAAAACCGCTGGAGCGATTACGAATTTACCCTCATTAAGTGCCTGAAGAAAATAGACATAACTATAAGATGTCTGATGTGATACACTCCCATTAATAATCTGTGTACTTGAGCTGTACGAAGTCTGTGGCCCCACAAGTTTATAGAATCCGGTAAATGCCGGTGCAGCAAACTCACCTCCACCGGAATTAACTGTCCACATAATGCTGAATTGTTGCCCGGCTGTTACCACAGAAGGATATTCAACTTTCACTGAAATATCCTGACCTGCAACAGTGAATGATAATAAGAGAAGCAGCTGGTATAATATTACCTTTTTCATTTCTATTTTAATCAGATTACCAGTTTTTAACCGTTCTTACTTTTGCTTTTGCAGCTTTTGCCAGCTTTACCTTTTCCTGAACATTTTTTTCATCATTAGCCAGAGCATTCAGAAGTCTCTGGGCATCTTCTTTCGAAATACCCTGTTGCTGCTGTTGTTGATTTTTATTCTGATCCTGATCCTTCTGATCATTTTTGTCCTTATCTTTTTGATCATTTTGATCCTTTTTATCTTTCTGATCCTTATTCTGATCCTTTTTGTCTTTGTCTTTATTCTGGTCTTTATTGTCCTTATCCTGTTTTTGTTTCTGCTGTTGTTGTTGTCTCAGCAGATCCTGTGCATAAGACAGATTATATTTGGCCTCATTATTGTCAGGCCGGAGCTTTAATGAACTTTTATATGCATCGATGCTCTCCTGAACCTTATTTGCTTTTAGAAGAGAATTTCCAAGATTGAACAGACCTGCAGATTTCTTATTTTTATCTTCATTCAGATTAATATTTTCAATAAATTGTTTCCCCGCATCTTCAAATTTATTTTGTTTATATAGAGCATCACCAATATTAAATACAGCATCGGGTGATTCCTTTTTAGTACTAATTGCCTTACGGTATGATATTTCTGAATCGGAAAACTTGCTTTTTTCATATTCCCTGTTACCCTGCCTTATATATTTCTTATTGGTTTGTGCCATTATTGAGACTGAAAATATCAGAAAAGCACAACTTAACATGCTGGTTATTAATATACGGTTCGTTATGTTATTTATTCTGAACATCTCGTAAAAAACTGATTAAACTTTAAATTTAAACAATCTGATATTTGCTAATTTCCTGTTTTTTCTTTCCATTATAATATAATCAACCAATAGCAAAAAGAGGCAGATAGCTGCAAATATCTGGAATTGATCATTATACTCAGTATACATCGTACTCTCAAGTTCCTGTTTTTTCATTCTTTTAATCTCACCGAAGATCTCATCCAGGCCAATATTGGAATTACTTGCTCTTACATAATTACCATTAGTACTCATTGCAATTTTTTTCAGAATATCTTCATCAAGTTTACTGACTACCGTATTCCCATCTACATCTTTCAGATATTCCTTTTTGCCGTTGATAATTACTGGTACAGGGACTCCTTCGGTTGAACCTATCCCTATCGTATGAATAATAATCCCCGCCTTTGATGCCTCTTCCGCATTTGAAACAGGATTATCCTCATGGTTTTCCCCATCAGTAATTATAATCATTGCTTTGCTTGTTCCTTCACCAGGACTGAATGATCTGATACCAAGACTGATTGCAGCACCTATTGAAGTACCCTGTTTTGGTACCATATCAGGACTAATTGTTGACAGAAACATCTTCGCTGATACATAATCTGTTGTAACGGGTATTTGAGTATAAGCATCACCAGCAAAGACAATTAGTCCAATTTTATCATTATCAAGGTTGTCAACAAGACGCGAAATTGCCTGTTTAGCACGTGTTAGCCGGTTAGGCTGGATATCTTCAGCAAGCATTGAGTTGCTTACATCCAGTGCAATTATTACTTCTACCCCCTGTTTCTTTACGTCTTCAAGCTTTGATCCGAATTGTGGTCTGGAAAGTAAAATAATTCCCGAGCAGAATGCAGCAATTTGCAATACAAACTTGATCAATGGTCGTATTTTAGATAATTCAGGTACAAGCTTGCTAACGAGATTAAGATCACCTAATTTCTGAAATGACCTTTTTTTTCTTAACTCATTTAAAATATATAGAAGAATCACTACAGGTAGCAGGAGCAACAAGTACAAATAATCTGGATTTGCAAATCTGAACAATTGCATACTAACTACTACTTTTATGTTAATGTTCTGAATATTGTGTTTCTTAATAAAATCTCCAGGGTTAGAAGACAAAAGGCAATAAGTGCAGGTATAAAATATTTCTCTTCCTTTCTGCTGAACTGCCTCACATCAATTTTTGACTTTTCAAGTTTGTCAATTTCATTATACACCTGAACTAGTTTATCATTATCTGTTGCCCTGAAATACTTCCCTCCTGTTGTTCCGGCAATCTCCTTTAAAATTGCTTCATCTATCTCTACCTGCATATCCTGGTATTGTATTCCATAAGGAGTTTGTACAGGATATGGAGCCACTCCCTGGGTACCAACGCCAATAGTATATACCCTTATTCCATAAGTTTTCGCGATACCTGCTGCTGTTGCAGGAGCAATTTCTCCCCTGTTATTAACTCCATCAGTCAGCAGAATAATTACTTTGCTTTTTGCTTCGGAGTCTTTTATTCTGTTAACTGCAGTTGCGAGGCCCATTCCTATTGCAGTTCCATCTTCAATCATCCCACTTTGTATTTCACGAAGAAGATTAATCAGAACTGCGTGATCAGTTGTAAGCGGGCATTGAGTAAAACTCTCGCCGCTAAAAACTACCAGTCCCATCCTGTCATATGGTCTTCCTGAAATAAACTCTGTTGCCACATTTTTAGACGCTTCAAGTCTGTCAGGTCTGAAATCACGAGCCAGCATACTTCCTGATATGTCAAGGGCCAGCACGATGTCAATTCCTTCTGTGGAAATATTCTGGAATTTGTCTGTAGCCTGGGGACGTGCCAGTACAATTATCAGAAGAGTGACAGCAAGAGTGCGAAAAGCAAAAAATATATGCCGCAGGTAATGCCGGAATGTAGTACCTGCTTCGGAGAATTGATTTAAGCCAGGCATTCTCAAAGATGCTGATGACTTCTGCTGTTTGAAAATATAAAAGGCTATCATTGCAGGTATAACTGCAAGGAGCAATAAAAAAAGTGGCTCAGCAAATGTTATTCTGCTCATATACTTCCCTCCCTTGCCTTATCTTTTTCAGTTGAATCCGTGACAATAACATCATTCTCTTTTGTAGATAGTATGAAATCCCATGAATTTTGAAAATGTGAATCATTCTCCAATGGTTCCGGATTGTACTTAGCGAATTTCACCAGATCGGCACCTGTAAGTATGGCTTTAAGTTGAGTATATGATGCATCTCTTTTAAAACCAGTCTTTACGAGTGCATCAAGTGTCTCAGCTGTAGTTAATTCAAGGGAAAATACTTTAAATCTGTTTTCGAGATATTGGCGCAATATTTCGGTCAGTTTTGTATAATAGTTTTTTAACTCACCCTTTTGCCAGAGCTGTTCTTCCTTTAGCTTTTCCAGTTCCCTGAATGCTATAATGTGTGCCGGATCAGGATTGGGTTCAGTTTCCATCTCTTCTTTTGTTTTCCGAAGTCTTGGAAGGTATTTTATAGCCAGCCAGACTAGTGCAACAATAAGTATAACAAGGAGAACCCACGGTAGTATTTCATCAATTGTTACAGGTGCTCTGTATGGATTTATAATATCATAAATCTTTGCTGTAGTATCGGCAGGGGCAGTATTGACCCTTAACACCCGCAGTTGGGAATAATCAGAATAAAATCTCTTCAGACCATTTTCATTTTTAAGTTCAGCAAATACAGGACGAACCTGATAAAATCCTGAATCAAAAGAAGTAATAAGATATTTTTCAACAATTTTAGTCCTTCCATTCTTCATTGTACTATCAATAACAGGACCGGAAATGATCTCAATATTTTTAATCAATGTATCTTTAAAGAAAGGAATGGAGAGCCGGAGGTCAGAAGGCTGGTCGATTGTTATAGTAAACTTTATCTGATCGCCGATATATATACTGGTAGTATCAAAGGCTGAGGTCAGATTTATTTCCTGCCCTAAGCAGGAGGAAATAATTGAAATAAACAGAGATATGGTAATAATAAATTTCTTCATAAACACTATCTGTTCTCAAACAACTTCATAAGTGGCTTAACATAGTCGATATCCGTGCGCAATTCAGCCGAATCGACTCCACATCTTTTGAAAATATTCTTTACAAATATCATATGATTGTTCCACCATTTCTCATATGAATCTCTTGAAGCCCTGGAGGAGGTATCTATCCACTTCTCAGACGCACTTTCCGAGTCGGAGACTTTTATCATGCCAATATTCGGAATTGACTGTTCAGCTTTGTCAAATACTTTTAAAGCAACTATATCATGTTTGTTTGAAGCAATTCTGAGAGCTTCTTCAAAATCAGGAGCAATGAAGTCCGAAATAATAAAGGCTGTGCATCTTTTCTTAATGGCATTTGTAAGAAACCGCAATGGCTCATCAAGATTAGTTTTTTGACTTTGAGATCTGAAGTCGAGAAGTTCCCGTATGATTCTGAGAATATGTTTACGACCCTTCAGAGGGGGAATGAATTTCTCAACTTTATCGGAAAAGAATATAACACCTATCTTGTCGTTATTAAAAATAGCTGAAAACGAAAGAACTGCAGCCACCTCGGTCATTATATCTTTCTTATAGCTGACTGAAGTTCCGAAATTGCCAGATCCGCTCACATCAATCAGAAGCATCACAGTAAGTTCTCTTTCCTCCTCAAAAATTTTAACATATGGATGATTAAATCGTGCGGTTACGTTCCAGTCGATACTTCTTATATCATCACCATACTGATATTCTCTCACTTCACTGAAGGCAATACCCCGGCCTTTGAATGCACTATGGTATTCGCCGGCAAAGATATGCCTGCTCAACCCCCTGGTCTTAATCTCAATTCTCCTGACTTTATTTAATAATTCAGTTGCTTCCACTTTCCGACTAATTACTTATCTTGTTTTATTGTAATAATGCAAGACCATTTTTCATCCGTTATTTCAATCGAGTAATTCTTGCCATCTCTTTTCTCAATCCATTTGTTTTCCCCATTCTTTTCATAAAGAGAATCGAACTCTTTAGTCTTTTCATCTTTAATCCCGGCATTACAGATAATTCTTATATTGTTGCAGACTGAATCGCGATTTAAAAAAAACAATAACGTCTGAGTATCTGAATTATCGCAATATTTAAGATATTTGAATTTGCTGTTTTTAACACTATTGTAATTCAAATCAGCTTGATTCTCTTTCATATAATTTCTGATATCCTTCTCTTTGTACCCAATCAGATTCTGACCTGATGCACTAATCCAGGTCAGCAGGAGTATAATTAAGGATGCAACAATTTTCATAATGTACTTTCTACGGAACTTCAACAGTATTGAGTATTTCCGAAACAATATGATCCTGGTTAATATTTTCGGCTTCAGCCTCATATGTAAGACCAATTCTATGACGCATAACATCGGAACAAACGGTTCTGACATCTTCAGGAATAACATATCCCCTCCTCCTGATAAATGCGAATGCCTTTGCAGCAAGCGAAAGATTAATTGAAGCTCTTGGAGATGCTCCATAAGAGATCATATTTGTAAATGAAGGAAGGCCATATTTTTCAGGGTTACGGCTCGCAAAGACAATATTGAGGATATAGTTCTCAATTTTCTCATCCATATACACTTCCCTGACAACATTTCGTGCTCTCATGATATCTTCCGTTTTCAGAACTGTATTTGTTCTTGGAAATTCTTTTGCCAGGTTTTCTCTTACTATTAACTTCTCCTCCTCCAATGTCGGATAATCAATAAGGACTTTCATCATGAATCTGTCTATTTGGGCTTCAGGAAGCGGATATGTACCTTCCTGTTCAATAGGGTTTTGAGTGGCAAGAACCAGAAATGGTTCATCCAGCTTAAATGTTGTTTCCCCTATTGTAATTTGTCTTTCCTGCATAGCTTCAAGCAAAGCACTCTGCACCTTAGCAGGGGATCTGTTTATCTCATCAGCCAGAATGAAATTTGCAAATACAGGTCCCTTCTTTACTATAAATTCCTCTTTCTTCTGGCTGTAAATCATCGTTCCAATAAGGTCAGCAGGAAGAAGATCAGGCGTAAACTGTATTCTGCTGAACTTTGCATCTATAATGGAAGCAAGCGATTTTATTGCAAGCGTCTTTGCAAGTCCAGGAACACCTTCAAGGAGGATATGACCATTGGCAAGAAGACCAATCAAAAGGCTATCAGTCAGGTGTTTCTGGCCAATAATCACTTTATTCATTTCCATCCTGATAATGTCAACGAAGGCACTCTCCTTTTCAATTTTTTCATTTAGAATTCTGATGTCAGCAGTTTGCTCCATAGCTTAAAAATTTAAGTAGCAAATATAATAAATCGAGTATTAATAATCATTCCTGAATTGTGTTTCAAAATCAGCATACAAAAGAAGCACGCGAATCTATAAAGTGGTGTTAAGGAGTGTTAAAATTTTGTTAAAGGTTAACAAATGATCTTTCAACACAAGAGATTTTAAACCTGTATGTCATAAACAGAGTATACCAGATGTTTTAAAAGCATATTTGGAAGCTTCTATTTCAAGGTTACCGGATTCCATTCAAAATCAGATCTGACAGAACTTCTTACTAACAGAATAAGTACCAACGGGAAAAAAGCTATATTGAATTCCTGCGGTAATACCAGCTGCAGAACCATAAAAATTCCTGAGATATAAAACAATACCCTGAACCAGACAGATCCTCCCTTTCTGAATATCAAACTTGCGAGGCAAAATAATATTACAGGATTCAACCAGATTATGTTCAGATTCCATCTCATCTGCTGATGATCTGTAAAAAAGTTAAAAAAGATCATCAGTATGGCCAGGATTGAAAATACGGAATAAACAATAATATCGATCAGGTTATTCATCTTACTGCTTTTAATCATTGCAGTCAGTATTATTATAATAATCAGGATTAATGTAAAAATAAATACCGGTGATATGAGAAAGTTATGCTGAGATACAGGCGGGTCAAAATCAATGAGCATATCAGGATTCTGAAGGAGTGGGATCATTTTTCCATCCCTGTTGACAACAGCTTCTGAGAGTTCATTCTTAAGATCAATAGGAAGAAACATCCTGTCTCTGTATGAAGCTTCTTTATCACTTGATGAACCCATTATCAGATCTACTCCTAATTTTAACCATGGGTAAGGATTCTGATACTTACCTACCATTTTCCTGAAAGTTGGAATTTCTCCTGATTCTGCAGGTGGATATAAAAGCTTTTTCCCTATAGATTTTTCAAGGAGGTCCCTTATCCGGGAAGAACAGTTATCATAGAAAAAATCGTACCTGTATTTAATGTTCTCTGGCTTAAGGTTCTCATTTATAAGAGTAATTAATTGTTCAGTTTCTGCTGAATCAAGGTTGATTCTCTGAGAACACACATACCTTTTCTCAAAAAAATAGCCCTGCAGAAATCCTTTCAGAGACTCAACACCAAGCATATAGTCAAGACGTCCTTTTGCAAATTTCCAGGCAAAATTAGGTGTATTGAAATCAAATAATCCCCAATTGTAAACATAGTCACTGTTTTTCCCAGGTGTTACAATTCTTATGGCACTATGACCATATATCGAATATGTCTCGGTTCCAGGACCGCACGTTAAAAGGTAAACTTCAAAAGACTTGTTGCCAGGCTGTGAAATAATAGCTGGAATGTTTATCAGGAAAAGTATTGAGATGATTAATGATATCTTTTTCACGGATTTTCTTTTTTGTAAACCTAAGAGATTTTTTGCAATTATGAAAGTTTGATAAGAGAGGATCTGTTTAAAAGCTGGTATAGAAGAATTAGTTAAAGATCGGACCAATAAATATTTTTTGTCATTATCACATCATCTGCCGATAATTAGAATTGCCTATTTGAATTTTGAAAATTTTGTATTAATATTCACATTAAAATATACCAGTTTTTTATCTAAAACTAAATACATGAAACAAACCTTACTTGCGGCATTAAAAGACGCCGGAGAAGAATTACTGAAGCACTTTGGAAAGCCTGTTGATTCATCTGTTAAGGAATCACAAAGCAGCATTGTGACAAAAGCAGATCTTAAAAGTGATGCTCTGATAGTCAAACTGATCACGGAACATTTTCCTTCACATAATATTCTATCTGAAGAAAGCGGATATACTTTCCGGAATTCAAAATATACATGGGTAATTGATCCGCTGGACGGAACATCAAATTTTGCCTCTGCACTTCCCTGGTTTGGGATATTGATTGCTCTCTTCGAAAATAATATTCCAATTATGGGAGGAGCATATCTTCCTGTTCAGGATTTGCTCTATTTTGCTGAGAAAAATAAAGGCGCTTTCAAAAACGGCAAACCATTTATAATGGAGAGAAACACAGAATTGAAAAATTCATTGTTTTCATTTAATGTCGATTTTACTGATGATGAAATTGTACTAAATAGTAGTATAGGCATTTATAAAAACCTTGTAAAGGCAGTAAGGAACATCCGATCAACCAATTCACTGGTTGATTTTCTATATGTAGCAGAAGGTAAATTCGGAGGATGTGTTAATCTTTTTACAAGGATATGGGATATCTCAGCGCTTGGTCTTATAATTTCAGAAGCAGGAGGCGTAATGAAGGATATTAAAGGTAATGATATTCAATTTATATTAAATGAAAGTGTTGTTCTGAAAAACTTTCCAGTAATGGTGGGTTCTGAAGAAATTATAAAAGAAATTCGGAGAGTAGTATTATAAATTGAATACTGATGCTTTTATGGAAAAAGAAATCCAAACGAACAAAAATAAATAGTCATTTCATATTCTGCTTATGAAACTTAAAATGGACAGGATTTTAAATTATTCTTCAGCTTTTGTTTTTGTACTCATTTTTGCAGGCTGTATATCTTCCGGATCAAATTCAAACAGGCTTAATCTTCTGATTTACAAAGATGCAGAGGGAAAAACCAAAGTAATCAAATCCCCCGGCGAATGGGAAACCAGAAGGGATCAGATTCTCGGGGAGATGCAGCTGGTAATGGGGCCCTTACCTGATACTTCAAGGAAGGTTCCTCTCGATTTCCAGGTAACTGAAGAGAATCTCATAGACGGAGTAAGACGTTTAAAAGTCTCCTTCGCCACAGAAAAGAATGACCGCATACCAGCCTATTTACTGATCCCTGTTGGCATAAAGGGACGTGTACCAGGGATTCTTTGTCTTCACCAGACAACTAAAATTGGAAAAGAGGAGCCTGCAGGCCTTGGAGGCAGCCCCAATCTTAATTATGCCCTTGAACTTGCAAAAAGAGGTTATGTTACTCTTGCACCCGATTATCCGAACTTTGGTGAGTACACTTTTGATCCCTATAAGAATGGTTACCTGAGTGCAACAATGAAAGGAATATGGAATCATATGGTGGCAGTTGATCTTTTGCAGTCTTTGCCTGAAGTGGATCCTGACAGGATAGGATGTATCGGCCATTCCTTAGGTGGTCACAATACTTTATTTCTGGCCGTCTTCGACATACGAATTAAAGCTATTGTTACAAGTTGCGGATTTACCTCCTTTTTTAAATATTATAATGGCGATCTTACAGGCTGGAGTCATAAAGGATATATGCCCCGTATAGCAAATGTATATGATAAAAATCCATCCAGGATGCCATTCGATTTTGCCGAAATAATAGCAGCTCTTGCTCCACGTCCGGTCTTTATTAATGCTCCCCTTCATGATAGCAATTTTGAAGTTTCCGGAGTTTATGACTGTGTAAATGCTGCAAAACCGGTTTATGACTTATTTAGTGCAACAGATAAAATTATTATGGTCAATCCGGATGTGCCACACGATTTTCCACCTTCTGCCCGTGAGGCAGCCTACACATTTCTGGATAAAGAACTTAACTTTCAAAAGAGAACAACAGAGAACAAATAATCTGATTTTTTGGTGAGTATATATAATCTATGCTCCAAATTAAGCAATCAATAGCTCTCTTTAAGAACCTTTTTTTGTTAGCTTTACGCCCGCTTTTAATGTTTGCTTAATCTGCTCTGAAAAAGTTTTGATTTTTTAAACAGAGATAGAAACTAAGTATTGACAAATAACCTTATATCACCTTTATTAACAACCTGATGGAAAGTTTTGATTTAGCACGGATACTTAAATTCCTTCCAGGTATAATTCTTGGACTGACTGTACATGAGTATTGTCACGCATTAGTTGCTCATAAATGTGGAGATTCGACCTCAAAAGATCAGGGAAGGGTTACACTTAATCCATTAAAACATATAGATGCTCTTGGATTTTTAATGCTTATAGTTGCCGGTTTTGGATGGGCCAAACCTGTTCAGTTCAATGAACAGAACCTGCGTAATCCTAAAACAGATGTTATTAAAATTGCCCTGGCAGGTCCACTATCAAATGCAGTAATTGCAATGATTCTTTCAGTTATTTTCTCATTACTATCATCTTTCATCCATGGTTACCAGGCTCCAGGTATGCAGATTGTTTCTGAAGTATTTCTCTATGCAATTTATATTAATTGGGGACTTTTTATTTTTAACCTGATACCTCTTCCTCCACTTGACGGTTCGCATCTTTTGTTTTATCAGTTGAGAAAATTCCCTGCCATGTATGATGCATTATATAAATATGGATCGTTTCTTTTATTCGGACTGATCATTGCAACCGCTCTGACAAAAATTAACTTTCTTCCTATTTGGCCACTTATCAGATTTATTGGTGAAGGATTCCTTTCGATTGTCGGATACAGGTAGAAATATTTGTGTAATTAAATAAATATCCGAATATCTGTTTCTCATATACCGGAGTCATCGTAATATCCTGCCAGTTAATTTGAAATAAGGAAAAATTATTTTATTTTGCATAAAATAAGATGGTTGTGAGGATTATACTGATAATATTAAGTTTAATCATGGTGGAAAAGGTCTTATCACAGTCAGATGAGTACTCGACTGCCAGGAACAATATGGTCAAAGTTCAGATTATTGACAGGGGAATAACGAATATATCAGTTTTAAAAGCAATGAGAAAAGTTCCCCGTCATCTGTTCGTTCCTAAGGAGGTTGAAAGTGATGCCTATGGAGATTACCCGTTACCAATTGGTTATGGGCAAACAATATCACAGCCATATATTGTAGCCTACATGACAGAAGTTGTCAAACCAGCCAGAAAGGAAAAAGTACTTGAAGTTGGAACCGGATCAGGATATCAGGCTGCTATTCTTGCTGAAATACTGGATTCTGTTTATACAATAGAAATTATTCCTGAACTGGCACAGGAATCTGCAGCAAGGTTTAAACAATTGGGCTATAATAATATTCTGGCAAAAACCGGTGATGGATACAATGGATGGCAGGAACATGCTCCATTTGATATTATTATTGTCACAGCAGCAGCGACTGAGGTTCCAAAGCCTCTTATAGGGCAGTTGGCAGAAAACGGAAGACTGGTTATTCCTGTTGGTGAACCAGGTGCCATTCAGGAGCTGATATTGATAGTAAAAAAGAATGGCAAAATAAGAAAATCCACACTGACTTTTGTGAGGTTTGTTCCATTTTTACGATCAGATAATTGAATTCCTACCATAAATCCTGATCCTTAATTTTCAATTTGAAAAGACTATTCTGCATCTTTAATCTCTATGTTAAACGAGATTATTGTCTCACCATATTCCGTATAATGAGTAATACCTTCACGACTGGCAACAGGTGAAATTTTTTCTTAAGTACCATCAGTACAAGCCTCAGCCGGAGTTCTGCAAATATTAATAAACCAATCAAGGGAATAAAAAAAGAGATTAGAATATTCTTCTAATCTCTTAACTTAACAATTGTGATTCCGGAGCGACTCGAACGCTCGACCCACAGCTTAGAAGGCTGTTGCTCTATCCAACTGAGCTACGGAACCAATATTT
>JGI20214J51650_10000367_pt1 | contig 28187 bp, 25 predicted proteins | sample WetSurMetagenome_FD_51650 | JGI IMG/M metagenome (IMG submission 51650) | reverse complement strand
GCTTCGGTGCCGAATACTATCAGGCCCACCTTGTAATCCTGGAAATGGGGAGACTTGAGCAGCTCCAGAGCCAGAGATTTCTCATAATCGAGCAGAGGCGTGCCGTCCGCGGTGCGCGTGGTGAGCAGGGAGAAGGAGATGTCCATCACGAAGATAATCGTCTTTCCGCCCTCGAAGATGCTGGGCGTGGAACGGACCGGCAGGATCTCCTCAAGGCTGCTGTTGCGGTAATTGCCATGCTCATAGGAATCCTCGCCTCCGACTACCACCAGCCCGCCTCCTTCGCGCACATAGCTTTTCAGCTCGTCCAGATGGGTGCTGTATTTGATATCGTCCAGCACCACCGCCTTGTAGCCATCAAGCCCCCCCGGAAGATCGGAGACCAGCGTCAGCTTGTAGAGATCATTCAGATCAGTCGCCAGGGGCGAGTTGCTGCTGGAGACGAGCAGAACCTGTGGTTTGGGGACGACGTAGACCGATTTCTGGTAGTTGTCGTTTATCGGCTGCCCGTCCGGGGCGATTGCCGCCCGGATGATGTGATTGCCAGTCTCCAGGAAGGAATGGGAGATCTTGATGGAAGCGCTGTTGTTGGCAACTATCGTATCGCTGTAGATCAGCCTGTCATCCGCGAAGACGGAGATCGGTCCCTGGTAGCCCCGGGCGGAGCGCACCAGCACCTTGAAGGGATAATCCCCGGCAAGGACTGCGGTATTCGTTCCGGATATCTCAACGCCGGCGTCGTCCCTCTGGGGGGCGAGCGATACGGCGAATGTCGTGGTGTTCGAGGAGCGGGCCAGCGCCAGGGCGTCTTCCAGAGAGCGGCCGGCATTGCTATAGCCGTCCGAAACCAGTAGAAGGGAGCTGCCTGGCAGGGAGTGCTGCACGATCTTATCCCCCAGGGGTGTTGCATCCCCTGAGAAGGTGCGCAGGGGCGCGTCTACATATTTCTCGATCCTTGAAGCCACAAGCGGGTCGAAGATGCCCATTGATCCGGTCTGGTCTTCCAGGATGGTGATGCTCGGCTTTTGCGAGGAGACGGTATGTAGCTCGACAAAGTAGGGGTTGGCGGCAGCCGCTATGATCAGGCAGAAGACCAGAAGCCTTGAGGCGGCAAAGAGCTTGCCTTTGGCCCTTCTGCGAATCAGAACTGCGCCTATGAGCAGCGCCAGGGGAATAGCCCAGAGAAGCTGCGGCGCGTCAAAGTAGAGATCCTGGATCCAAATCATGTCTCTCGCCTCCTCTTCATTACAGCCAGTTCCAGAAGGATGAGCAGAGCGGCAAGGGCTATCACCCATAGAGAGAGGTCCTTTTCCACTATTGTCTCCCGGCTGGTGGATGTAAATTCTCCTGCAAGAACTCCATTCTTTCTTTGCAGAGAGGATTCTCTGGGGTCATACATATTGACGGCCACAGCCGTTCCCTGGTAGCGGTAGATTCCCACCTCATCAAGCAGCAGGGTGCTGGCGGACAGGGTTGTAGAGGGCGTCTGGATCTGGCCGGCATCACCGAGGCGAATCATCTCGCCGGTCTTTTTATTGGCCTCTGCTAGATCCGGAACTCCTGTGATCCAGTCAACCATCTGGTACCAGAAGACCGGATACTCGGGCCGGAGATAGAAGTCGGAATCCATCTCCAGGCCGTCGTAGACCACCATTCCCTTTCCCAGACGCCAGTAGGAGAGGATGGGCTGGCCGTTGGCCTCAACCAGGGTCGTGGAGCCCTTTCTGGATACAGCCTGAGGATACCGGAAGATGCCGATCTCATCAAAGTGCACTCCCTTAGTGAAGCCCTCGCTTCTCACCCAGAGGCTGGCCGGGCCAGGCTGCTCTCCGGTCACGCGAACGGGCAGGTACTCCGGGCTCTCCCCATCAGCGGCGATGAATATCACCTTGCCGCCATCGATGTAGCGATTGAGCTTGCCGTTTAAGGTGGCATTTTTAGCCACTACCACCAGGTCAAAGCCGCTCAGCTCGCCTGAGGTCATCACTGCGATATTGGGCAGGGCGCGAAGAGCGGCCAGAGCCGGTCCCTCTTCGCCCTGATAGAGGACCCTCTTTGAAGCCAGATTGGGAACATAGATGTAGGCATGATTGTCCCAGGATACGGAGTCATCCAGGTCCAGGGTGATCTCGTTCACTCCCGGATAAGCAGTAAAAGAGAGATAGCTGTCTCCGCCGGAATCCATCTGCAGCGTGCGGCCAGCAGTAGTGCCGTCCGGGCTCTTGATAGTGACCGGGACGGTTTTTGCCGGACCGTAGTTGTGCACCATAGCGGTGTGGTTGACATATCCCGGACCGGGCACATCCCAGGCATCCACCAGGGCAACGTTGTCTCCGCCCTGGTAGCAGTCGGCAAAGATTATGCTCACCTTTCCGTCCGCCTGCAGGAGTTTGCGGGTGGCATCCGGGTCGTCACCTGTCCAGCTTATAAAATCCGAGACCACCAGCATATTTCCCCCGTCTCCTGCCAGCAGGCCGCCCGCCAATGTCATGGCGCTGGACAGGTCGACAGAGACTGCTTTTGGCTTAAGGGTGCGCAATGCGTCCCGGGCTTGCTCGGGACTGCCCTCGGTGAGGATGGTCCGGGGCATGCTCTCCGCCAGGACGATGCTGATCTTCTGGTACCTGTCCAGGTAGGGTTCGATCAGCGACATGGCGCTGGAGCTGGCCTGCATGCTGGCCGAGCCGTCCAGGACCACTGCCAGGTGGCTGCTCGCGGGCCCCTCCTCAGTGGTGTAGGGACCGGCCGCGGCAACCGAGAGCGAAAGGAGGACCAGAAGCTGGACCCAGAAGAGTGGGTCATTGATCAGGCGGCTGAGCACCGCAGAGCGTTCCGCCTCGCCTTCTCGCAAAAATTGCGAGGCTGAGAAGCGAATCTCCCTGGGCTGAGGACGGATGAGGTATATGATTATCAGGGGAACTATGGAGAGGAGCCCCAAGAGGGCCATAGGATTGCGGAACGGCATTTGATTAGGCGTTTGGTCAAAGATATATGAAAAGGTTTGCGCAGACCATAAATATAATTGGTGCCACAAAGCTGTATCATATCTTTCCCAAACTGAGGTTCTGGTTATGGTCAGCGCCATGGAGATCTATATGCTTTTGCCCAAGACCAACTGCAAGAAATGCGGGCTACCTACCTGCATGGCCTTTGCCGTGGGCCTCCTGGGCCGGCAGAAGAAGGTTGATGAGTGCACTCCCCTGATTGAGGAGAAGAAGTACGAGGCCAAGCTGAAGAAGCTTCGAGAGGTGATGGCGCCCATCGAGAACGCCTCGGAGACCGGCCTGATCATACACCCCGAGAAGTGTTTCGGCTGCGGCAACTGCGTTGTCGCCTGCCCGGTCAATGTGGCTGCTGAGCCGACGCGCACCGCGGTGGGCCTCGGCCCGGAGGGCGAAAAGGTGATTCTGCGGGTGGAAGACGGGGTAGTGGTGGCCAACAACCTGAAGGAATGCAGACGCTTTGGGCCGGGCGGAACTCAATGCAATGCCTGCACTGCGACCTGTCCGAGCAAGGCCATAGAGTTCGTTTAGGTGAAGGAGAGGGTGAAAAGCAAATGGCAATATGCACGGGATGCTCGCTTCTCTGCGAGGATATTGTGGCAAGCTTTGAGAATGGTTCTCTCAAGCATGCAAAGAACCTCTGCCGCAGGGGACACGGCCACTTCCAGGCAGCTTTAACAGAGAGGATGCGGCCCATGATTGATGGTGAGCAGGTGGCAATCGATAAAGCGATCGAGAGGGCGGCGGAGATTCTCAAGAGCGCCAAAAGGCCGCTTCTCTATGGCTGGTCGCACTGCACCCTGGCAGCGCAGTCCGCGGGAATAGCGCTGGCTGAGAAGCTGGGCGCGACCGCAGAGGTGACCCTTGACGGAGCTTCCTCCTTCTGCGAGGGCATTTTGATGGAGCGGATGCTGTCCGGCAAGATTGCGACCTGCACTCTGGATGATGTCCGAAACTATGCCGATACCAGCATCTTCTGGGGGTCGGACCCATCCAGCAGCCATCCCCGCCATCTCTCCCGTTTCTCCTATTATCCGCGGGGGGAGAAGAGGCAGAGAAGCTACGAGGAGGAGAGGACCTGCATTGCCGTGGACGTGCGAAGGTCTCCCACAGCACAGCTGTGCAGCAACTACTATTTCCGGCTGCAGCCTGGCGGAGACGCCCAGTTCATGGAGGCCATCCTGGCGGTACTGGACGGAAAGATTCCCAAGGTCGCTGATAAAAAGAAGATGATTGAGCTTGCGAGCCTTCTCAAGAAGACTGAGTGGGGAGCGATCTTTCCCGGTCCGGGCCTGATCTATTCCCTGCTGGACAAGATGGAACTCTTCGAACAGCTTCTTAGAAGGCTCAATGAGATCACCTCCTTCAAGGTCGTGCCAATGGTAGGAGACTGCAATGCGCGCGGCTTATGTGAGCTGCTGTTTGAGAAGACGGGGCACGCCGGCAGCATCTTTTTCCAGGGCGGCTCGACTGCGTACGGCGCAGAGCACAGCGTTCTTGCTGCCGCAAAGAAATGCGATGCGGTACTGGCAGTGGGCTCGGACCCGCTATCCGATTTGCCGATCGGAACAGCCCGAGATCTGGCGCGCCAGCCGATCATTGCCATCGACCCCAGGCGGTCTCTGACCACGGATGCGGCAAAGGTTGTCATTCCTTCTGCTCTCACCGGTCTTGAGGCAGGGGGAACCGCGGTGCGCATGGATGGGGTGAAGATCAACTTCGAGCCGGTCCTGAAGTCGGATCTGCTGACCGATGAGCAGATTCTGGCCCGCATAATGGAGGCGATTTAAATGGCAGAGATTGAGGTCGCTCTCGTAGCCGTGCGCGACATATTCCAGGATGAGGCAGGAAGAAAGAGCCTGTTTTCCGAGGAGTACAGGATTCTGAGCGCCCAGATCATTCTCGACAGGCAGGACATGGCCAATCTGGCGGTCAAGGACGGGGATAAGCTGCTGGTGAAGAGCGAGGCCGGGAGCATAGTAGTAACCGCCCGGGCCTCGAAGGATGATGCCAGGGAGGCTCATCCGGGCATGGCATTCATGGCCCTCAGCCCCTGGTACAGCCAGCTGGCCACTGAGGCGCAGTGCGAGAGCAATAGCGTCAAAGCCAAGCTCGCCATCGCTCCAACTGGCGCAGCAGTAACTGCGATATCCGAGATTCAGGCGCGGATAAAGAGCTGATGGGGGAAGGACGAAGATGAAGACGATAAAGGATCTTATCTCGATCTCAGATTTATCCAAAGAGGAGATACTGCGGCTGCTGGAGAGCGCCGAGGCCTTCCGGGCGAGAAGGGGCGGGCATGGCGAGCCCTTGCAGGGCAAGAGTCTGGCCATGATCTTCGAGAAACCTTCCACCCGCACCAGGGTCTCTCTGGAGGTGGCGGCGGCGGAGCTGGGCGGCCATCCCATTTATCTCTCAGCAAGCGAGCTGCAGCTGGGCAGAGGCGAGACCATTGCAGACACGGCGCGGGTGCTCTCTCGATATGTGCATGGCATCACCGCCCGGGTATACTCTCACAACACCGTTCTTCAGCTGGCCAGACACGCCAGTGTTCCCGTGGTCAATGCTCTCTCAGACTGGGAGCATCCCTTGCAGATCCTGGCGGACCTGCAGACCATCAAGCAGCGTTTCGGAGAGCTTGAGGGGCTGAGCCTCGCCTGGATTGGGGATGGAAACAACGTCTGTAATTCCCTCATTTTAGCGGCGGCCATTTTAGGAATGCAGATCAGCGTGGCCTCGCCTGAAGGCTACCAGCCGAAGGAGCAGATCCTGGCCCAGGCCAGGGAGCTGGGCGGGAGACCCCTGGTCGTGCTCGAGCCAGAGGAGGCGGCAAATGACGCGGACGTTCTGGTCACCGACACCTGGGTCTCAATGGGAGACGAGGCGGAAGAGGCGGAACGGCTGAGGGTCTTCGGCAGGTATCAGGTGAATGCGGCGCTGATGCACCAGGCTGCGCCGCAGGCGATAGCTCTTCATTGTCTTCCTGCCCACCGGGGCCAGGAGATAACTGATGAGGTGATGGACGGGCCGCAGTCTGCGGTCTTTGATGAGGCAGAGAACCGGATGCACACCAGCAAGGCGGTCATGGCCTGGCTGATGGGGGAGAGATCTTTGGATTGAGGAACTGCGAGGAGCCAGATGAAGGCGAAAAGGGCGGGAAGGTACCGGGATAAGCTGGACCTGATCATTCTCAGGGCCGGGCAGGCGCAGTCCTGGCTGGAGGAGCAAGGTCCGGAGGATTTCCTGGAAGACGACAAGACAAAGCTTGCGACATACAAAGCCTTCCAGGAGGCAGTGGAGGCCAGCATGGATGTGGTGGCCATGATGTGCAAGGACCTGGGGAGCACTCCCCAGGATGACTACGGCAACCTGGACCGGCTTGAGATGCTGGCAGATGCCTCAAGAGCGGTCTTGAAAGAGGCCAATGGACTGCGAAATCATCTCATCCACCGCTATAACAAAAGGGATGATCATATTGCCTGGCAGAGCATGGCGGATCTGCTCCCCGGAATACTGGCATTCACTGAAGAGGTGGCGGCGTGGCTGGAGAAGACATTGCCCTAAGAGTGAAGGCGGACCTCTCTTTTCTCCAGGACCCCTTCTGGCGGGAGCAGGTCCTGGGGGTGCTCCTCTACGGCTCTCAGGCCACAGGAGAGGCCGGGCCGAGAAGCGACATCGACCTGTGCATTGTCGCGCCCAATGTTTCCGATCATTCTCTGCTCTGGAGGAAATTTATCTCTCATCTCAGGGACAGCCGCTATGATGTGCGCATCTTTGAGCTGTTGCCTCTCTTTCTCAAGGCGGCGGTGATTGAGCAGGGAATCGTGGTCTACTGCGAAGATGAGCCTGAGCTTTACGAGTACTTCTATCCATTCCGGCGCGACTGGCAGGATCAGAAGCACAGGCAGGAGATGACCGCGGAGGAGGCAAGAGGGCTCTTCCGGGCCGCCGGGCGGACGCAGCCGCAGGGAGGATCGCAAAGTTCTAGTAGAGCATAGCACTTTTATCTGTTGCCGTCCCATTAGCTGGGGCTGAGAGCGCGCGGGGGTTGCCAAGTGGTTAAAGGCGCAGGGCTTAGGACCCTGTCACGAAGGTGTTCGCGGGTTCGACTCCCGTCCTCCGCATATCGTTACTAGTATTTGTAAAGTCGTTTCTTGTGGATTTTTCATTCTTTTTGGATTTCATCTTCCAATAGCAAAATATGCCAGATTACATCTCATTTAACATGGAATTTGTGGAAATAGACTTAGACTAACCATTTATGTTGATTTGGCTAACTTTCATCTTTTTCTAGGTAGGTCCATTCCCCCAAAAGAGCCGATGCAAAATGGCACCAAATTGAATCCTCGCGATGCACCGGTAAATTCTACCCCCTGCGATGGTTCTAGATATCGAAACTAAAAATTAGCCCCCAATCCGTGCCAAGCACCTTTACCCCCGCTAAAATTTACCCGTATCCCACAAATATTAGAATGTATATTTTATATATTGGTGAAAATTTTGGTAAAACCTGATCGATCCAGATACATCTATCTTTACATGCCCTCGCACGAGGATAAGTTAAGATGGACTGAATTAGCAGAGAAAGCTGACCTTAACCTCTCCAAATATGTGATCTCTGTATTCGAGAATGCCATAGCCAACGATACCGAAGCCAAACCCCGAGGTCAATTGGTTAAGGAGCTTGGTAGCCTTCGCCATGAGGATGGGTGCAGAGATGTACCAGGGGGACTATGAGAGGCTGGTGTTCGGGATTGTGTGATGAAGGTGCTATTATCAGAAATCTTCTATATCCTTATATACCAAGAATTGCTTTGCATTGATATAATGAACTAGAATGAGGACTAAAAAAAATAAATAAAATCAACCTTGATAGAAACTCTCTCATATAACAGATCGAATAATCTAAAAGTATTCACCTAAATGAGTTGATCTTGAAATGACTATCGGTAAAATGAAAGTCCTTATACTTAACTCAGTTGATGATGGATTAACCATGCAAAGAAAAATGAGGATGGATGAAAGTCCTATCTTGAGCAAGTATCTCATAAATCATTCGTATGCCATAGAGCTTACTGATAAGCAAAAAATGCTTTCTATGGAGACAATGATGTCACAAATAAAAAAGGGACAACTTGATGAAGTTGATATGTTTAATAGGCTTAAGAAAGCGATTATAAAATATAAACCTGATGTTTTGGTTGTACATACAGGGTTTGTATTTAGTTCATTTCCTTCAGAGATCACTTCAGTGTTAGACCGGCTCAAATTTGAATTTCCTGATCTAAAGATTGGGATGCAAAGGATGAGAAATTTATATGATAGTGAACAGGTGGCTGATATTATTGATGATTTCTTTTGATGGTAAGGAATTGATATGTCGTTAGAAGAGATTGGAACAGCAATTCTCACGTCAGCAGTTGTTTCTACTACAATAGCCGGTATTATCAAACTCCAGCTTGAGAAAAAATTTGAAATGAAATTGGAAGAGCTGCGCCATTCATATGAAATCGAATTGGAAAGGATAAAAAATAATCTATCAATAGAAGCAGATACAATTCATAAAATAACTGAACGCAGATTGGACATTTATCCGAAGATAGTGGAAATAGTTTATAGAATTAGGAACATGGCAAGAGATATTGCGAATAAAAAAGAGACCCCACCGGTTTTGGTTGGCGAATTAACATCAAGAGCCAGGGAATTAGAAGAATGTTTATATAATGATCGTATGGATTTGCAGAGAGATGAAGTGTTTGAGCCCATCCATACATTTAAAAATATAATAAAAGAATTTAATATATTGGTAAAGGACTTCAATTATTATAAATCCATGGGGGATAATGAAAAAGCATTTTCTGCTTATGCGGATATTACGAAACTCTATGATGAAAAAATAGAACCGTTGCATATGCCAATAATACAAAAACTATCCACTTATCGTAATGATTTGGAAGCTGAAGAGGACATAGAAGGTCCACAGTAATTAAAGGGCAAAATTAGATACCAATTTCATGGATCACCAGTAACGAAATTTATATTATAATAGTGATACTATATAATTTTGTAGCGGAGGATAATTTATCCAAATTGCTGATCCCTAGGCAACTCCTAAATTCTTATTAAATTCTGGAGAGTGATTATTGATAATATGATGACAAATACTAGTAAGAATGGTAGGGGTTCCCGTCCCCCGCATAAAAGGGCTCTTTTTCGATGATGATTTTATGGGCGGCTAATCAGGCCATATCACTGGATGAACGGGATTCTGGATTGCATTGCTTCAGAGCAAAATACTCAGAGATAACGTCATCCAGCTCCATGAGCTTCTTGACGATAGGATTTTGCTTATTTAGCTTGTACATCTTTGCCTGGCCAACTGACCTGGTAGAGGTAATGAGATCAAGAGCCACCAGCTTGGGCCACGCTTTGAACAAGGTTGCTCGGCTCAAGCCTGTACCATCTGCTATATCTGTTTTTGAATAGTCGAACGACTCGTTATCCATCAAGAAATCCAATACCTTCAGCATTGGGCTCTTTATGCCAAGCTCCCTTATGAAAAGGGATTCTTCCATTGTCTATCCCCCATCTTGTGCTGGCTGCGAGATCTAATACGATAGTACCAATTGCAGCACAATGTTTAAGTATTTTACTGATAACGTTTTAAAAAGCATACTCGAATATAATCAGATAATTCGAGGTGATTTAATGACTACGAATATCATGCTAACCTTGAAGGCGCAAATTCTAAAAAAACTTCGTAGACGCGGTAATTGGGGTGCAAGCCATACAGCCTTTGACGACCTCCCTAAAAGCATTCCAAAACACCTTCGGGGCAAAGCGAAAGATGCGGCAGATGAACTCATTTCAGAAGGGCTCTTGATCCCCAAACAAAATTGCTACGGGCTGCATGTTTCCTTAAACCCGCAAAGGAAAGCGGATACAGATAATCTCATTAAGAAAGTTCTGGATGAATAAAATATAAATGCTTTGCGATTATGTGAAGGCAATGTAGAGTCCCTAATGTATGGCATTTATATACCTCGCGATTCTTTTTAATCTACCTTGTTGCATTAAAATCACTCTCCATTCTAGACAAGAATAAATTCAGCGTGCATCCGTTTGGTAATCTGGACCAAAATGCATCTTCTGGCGTCAGAAGATAGTGTTTTTCCTCAAGACACTCATGGTACCTTATCGAGTTATACCAATTCAAAAATTTGTCAAAATTATCAAATAATTTCCTGCTTTTCTCGTAAGTATGGAACCATTTTTCGATTTTACCATTGGTCTGAGGATGCTTGACTCGCGCGAGGATATGTTTTATCTCGTTCTCAGCCAAGAATTGTCCAAACGCATACTCATATTCCCCGTTTTTATCAGTCTTGTTGGCAAAAAATTGCGAGCCATGATCTGTGATCACCTCTTTGATTTTACGAATCTCACCAAAATCATCAAGCGCCATTCTTACAAGCGCCATACTGTTTTCGGCAGTTGCAGCAGAAAATTCTCCGCCGGGGGGAATGAATCGAGAGCTGTCGTCAAGAACTGCGCAGACCTCTTTGCCGTTGAATCGGCTGGTGTGCCAATCAAGATGAACTGCGGTAAGACTTTTTCTTGGATTATGTAAGTTAACCTTGGCAGCGGTCAGCTTTAAAGCTTTGTTCTTTCTGCCCTTGCCCCTGCCGCCTTGAAGTGCGTGAGTATATATAAATGCCAAGCTTTTAGGACTACACAACATCCAGTCATCGGCCACAAACTATAAGTATCAATGATGATAATGTAGGTAATTTGCCGCTTCATGCAAGGGTTGGCGGGCGGACCGTGGGCCAAAGCGTATCCGATAACACTCTGATGGCAAGGAATTATGTGTCTTTCCAAGGACTGCATGCAGGAATCGCTTCCTTGTTAGGGGAGGTGTGCGCCTTCGTGGCAGCGCATTCGGCTAAGATCCTGCGAGAAAACATAGCAGGATGAAAGAGTTGCGTGCCGTAATTGGCATAGTAATCTGCAAGGGATCTCGCGGTAATACACGGTCGGGAATAGTAAGCATGAAACGACACAAGTCAATCTCTCTAAAATCTAGATCTAGGCGCGCTTCATCTGTCTTTTCTAGAAATTATGGAACTTTGCTCGATGCCGGTCTGTTATTGCCTGTGGAACATCAATCGCTAGTTATTCAATTATTGGAGGAACCAGGACTATGCAACTAAAAAATGAGGAATTGGTGAAGTTTGAGGGGATAATCTCGGAGCTAAAACGAAGAGATATTGTTGTATTGACACACCGCCCAACTAGATGGGGTTATGTTGTAGATGCTGTAATTCCCTCGAAAAAAGTGGTCGTTTTAACGATTCCGGATTCTTTCAAATTTGATATGGCCATGAGCATGCTCCAGGATTTAACGACTAGGCTTATAGACGATGGATATCAAGTCTTGATGATTCCCAGCAAAAGAATGAATGCAGAGCAAATAAGTGCCTTCTGTGATAGAATTCTAGTTGAAAAATCTCTTTTGCCGCATAATACCAAGTCTTGAATCAAATTTTGGTTGAAGCTATATAGAAACATCTATGGCTTATGCAGAAAACTATGGGGAGCTGCTTGAGACGGACCTTGTGTGAGGAATGTGAGCAGAATAGCTTGCCAATCCTACGGCCTTTATTTTCCCATCTATCACTTCACTCTCCCCGTCCAAGATCAAGACATCCCATCCGCCCGCAGATGCCCTCTCCCGCCCCCGCGCCCGGACCGCATCCGCGCTCGTCAGGGCGCGCGCCCGTGCAGTCTGCCGCGCCGACCAGCACATCCTGGGGGGGCAAGCAGTTTCTGGAAAGCGCTCCCCAGCGCCAGTAACTTTGACATCAGCCCGTCCCTCCAACTCAAGATGCTGAATCACCGCATCTGCGACGCCCCCGGCATCACAAACTGCCCTCTTTGGATCAAGCTCAGCAGAGCCAAAGAATCTCCTCATCTTTTTCTGGGATTTTTCCGGTTGGACCAAAACAGTCTGTCCTTCATTATCGGATGGACTCCGTCCGCTGCCAGGGATGACCGTGGCGGACGGACTTCTCACAGAAAAGGTTTTGCATATCCAGGGCAATAATGCCTTGCCCACAAGGGGCCACTCTCTATTGCAGATCTCATCATGATGATCGAAATCAGAGAACTCTATGAAATCATCCTCTGACTCGATTCTCATCACCTCGTGCTGTATCGGATTTAGATATTTCTGAAAAAGCGTGTCGCTCGCATCGAGATTGGCACTGGAGACGATGGCTGCAAAAAGAACCCGCAGGCAGGCAGCTAAAGGGCGACGCGCCCACAAGAGGTGCAGCGTGGCGAGTGGCCGTGGCGGACGGACTTCTCGCGGGCGGACGGGGTATTGATGGCATAAAGCGGCAGGGCGACTTCAATCTGGCTTCGTTTTATGCGATGGGTGGGGCGTGGGAAGACCTCCGGGAACTGGGCAGAAAAGAGAATTTTGCCTTGTGTGGCCATTGGTTTCAAGGCAGGAATTCCTTCGCGAAGCAAGTTATTCTGGATTTTTGCTTGCTATATTAGCACTAGTACATATATCACCACCAAAACATCAAATATCTTAATAATAATTCACTACATATTAAAAAATGTTACAATATAAATACATATATAAAATGAACTTTTAATGACGAATTGGTAAGACCAATAACATTAACTCCAGTCGACCTCGTTCCGCTTACAGTTTGCTTTGTATTTAAATTATTACAGCCAAAGGATTCTTATACAATAAATTCTATTAATGAAATGGAGTGGGAAGATATGTCATTAAGTGTCTTGGTAGTGGACGATTGCGAGGTTAATCGGAAGGTAGCATCGCTTTTGTTGGGGAAGCTCGGTCACCATGTGGACCTTGCTACAAATGGCATCGAGGCGATTGAAGCCCTGGAACATCAGGCCTATGATGCCATACTTATGGACATTCAGATGCCCGTGATGGATGGAATAGAAGCAACAAGAATCATACGACAGCGATGGAATAATGGACCAAAGATCATAGCTGCTACCGCACAAGCTATCTGCTTTGATGCTTGTCTTGAGGCGGGCGTCGATGATTTCTTGATCAAGCCACTTGAAATAGAGAAGCTACGGGCAACAATTGAATACAATATGGCAATACCAATCTTTATGAATGACGAAATGGAGGAAATTTCAGCTGCGTGCAGCCTCTGCGCATCGCAAGCCGATACAAATTGTCTTGTATAGCATTTTGTAGTGATGCATGTTATGATCATATGGACGGAATAAGGGCAGAGATAGCACAAACTAACACAAACTAGCACAAACCGCCCATATATTAATTTTGATTAAGTTATTGTCAGTCTCCAGGGTCTTTGGATGGCCGCCATTGACCTGGTCGGGGCTGCATAGCGAATTTTCTGCAACTGCAAAGCGTTGCTAAGGCCAGGCATCCATCAATGCAATGGGACTAAAAATTATGGAATGTTATCATTAGGTTGGCGTCATGCCTGACCCTTCTTGTTCACCTATCGGTTCTAATTGAGTAGATATAGCGCCACCTTTAATATAATTTTTATCATCCCACGAAAATTGTACATATATCGGCTTTTCATATCTGAATGTCTCAATAATGTCTGAATATTTCTCAATTTCCAGGAATAGAGTAAAAACACCAGTCCCCAATAAAACAGATACCGGTGTCTGGCCTTTTGGGTAAAATCCTATCATCCCAACCGAAACTCCTTGATAATAGCATAGAATTGTGTTTACCGCAATACAGCCAAAATTATGCGATATTGTATATTTATCAATACATACAGTCTTACTGCCAGATGACATTGACAAACGCCTCCCAATATTCAAAATATTGCTAATTAGAGATAAGACTTATGGATAGAGAATAGGTTAAGAATAGGTTAAGAATAGGTTAAGAATAGGTCAAGAATGGATCAAGACCGATCTCGGGGCATCCGCGCCTTGGGCAACATCTGCCATCATCGATTTGCAGCGCACAAGCGCGATTTAACCAAATTAGATCCAATAAACTATTTATCCGACGAATACGGATTATATCAATCAATTAGCATCATGATAACGCATGAGGATTTAAATAGGCATGCATCTTAAGGGTCCGATTATAATTGCTTCCGTTCTGGTCACTTTAGCGATATTTGTCCTCATCTCAAGCAGCGCCTTCTCCCAGACCTATGAAGAGAACTGCCCGTGCTTGAGCGAAGAGAAAGCCAATATCATTTTCGGTGAAGGAAATTATCAAATAGACCGAGCCCATCCCTGCGGAGAGGAACAGTCCGCAATAAATGATTCAATTCTGCCCAAATACTGCATCAATTCAAGCTGTCCTCAGGGCTCCTTCTGTTTGGATCAGGAAGACGCAAAGAAGGTAAAATATGAACCCTGCTCCAATCGCCTGACCATCTGTGGGTTTGACTCCGCAAATACGCCAATGTACTGCTTCTCGCCCCCATATCGTTGCCTTCCAGGATGTCTGTGTCTGACAGAGCAGGAGGCTAGAGTATATGGCTTTAGCGATCTCTGCCAGAACCAGAGCATTGAATGCGGCCACTTCAAGGAGGTCAGATACTGCTTCAAAGTTCCTAAATATGCCTGCCCAACCGGCTGCATATGCCTCGGTCAAAGCGAAGCCCTGGCCGAAAACCTGACGAAGATGTGCTCGGATCAGGCAAAGAAACCAATACTCGGCGAGATCGTCGATGCAGAAAAAGGCCTGGTCAAATTCTGCTTCAAGCAATCCGATATGACCGGCACGGCTTTAAATAGGAGACTTGAAAGGCCATGAGCGCTACGCTTGCTCTGCTTGCCGGACCGACAACCGGGATCGTTATGCTACATAGCAGCACGCGCATCAATTCTCTTTTCCGGGGGCGGCGAATCTGAATCAATTTAAAATTCTGGCCCGTCTTCTTCTGTTTTTTCTTTTTTTAATCGGATTGTCTGCCGGTATGCTTGAAAACAGAGTTGTTCCGGCCAGCGATGTTCTGGCCGCGATAAGAGCGGGCCAGTCGGCCGAATTTGACTATTGCACAATTGCCGGCGATTTGGATATCCGCGGGCTGAGGGTGGAAAAGCCTGTTCATTTCAATTTTACCGATTTTCAAGGCGCAGTAAATTTCGGCTTTGCTGCCTTTAATGGCGAATGCCATTTTCTGCACTCGACATTCAATGGCCCTGCCGATTTCAGCCATTGCAAATTCAACCGTTCCTCCGACTTCAGATCTTCGAAATTCGTCAGCACAGCCAACTTCAATTCCTCGAAATTCACCGGCGATGCCTATTTCGGGGATACTGCATTTTTGGGCACCGCTTATTTTGGTCACTCGGTCTTCAATGGCGATGGCCGGTTCATGTTCACAGCCTTTAACGACTATGCGGATTATAGCGATTCTCAGTTTATGGGTGATGCTGACTATAGCGAAGCCAGGTTCAATAATGATTCTGACTTCAGCTTCGTTCTCTTCAATGGCAATTCGAACTTCAGGCTTTCGATCTTCAGAGGCCCCGCCAACTTCTGGTGCTCAACCTTTAACGATATTGTCAACTTCAGGCGCACAACCTTCATGGACGATGCCAACTTCGGTGGCGCAATCTTCAGCGGCATTACAAACTTCTTGTCATCGGTTTTCAAGGGAAATGCCAGCTTTGGAGCTTCGACCTTCAATGATGAGGTCGCATTCAATTATGCCGCCTTTGATGGCATGGCTGACTTTGCGTACTCAGTCTTTAACGATATAACAACTTTTCAGTATTCCAATTTTAATAACATGACTGTCTTCAATGGGGCGGCATTCGGAAAGGGTGCAAACTTCAATGATGTCGTCTTCAGAGGATACACCAGCTTCAATGGCTGTCAGTTCAAAGGAGACGCTCTATTGGAGAGCACTGTTTTTAAAAACAGGCTCTCATTGACACGGATAAAATGCGGCTATAATACTTTTGTTTATATTCGGTGGGCTAATATCAATGAGCTTGAGTACGACGATGCAGCTTTTTTATTCTTGTTGAGGAACTTCAAGACATTGGGATACTTCGAAGACTATGATCACTGCTACTACCAGTATAGAACGACCCACAGATCTCAAGCCTGGCCATCATCTGGAGACATAGAAGAGTGGGGCAGGAAGCTATTGGACTATCCACTGCAATATTTTTATGGGTATGGCACAAGGCCCTTTTTTTCATTTTTTATCTCCGCAATCCTTGTAATCATCTTCGGCATACTATGGAAAGGCCTGGGTTTGGGCGGATCGCATGATATCACATCCAAAACTCTGAAACCTGATCAGGTGTGGATGAACGATGACCTGTTATCGATTATCGTCTTCAGTACAACGGTATTTCTTTCCGGCATGAAGGTCTTTGTTGACCCGCCAGCAATACCGAAAATCGAAGGCCGATCCAATTCTACGATACGAAGGCTGTTCATCCTGGAAAGGCTAATAGGAATGGTCTTTTTTGTCCTGTTTATAATTGCCTGGAGCGGCTCATTTGTGAGGCAATTGAAGTGAATTGAATTAAATTGAATTGAATTCTGGCGAGAGGCTTCTTTCTCTCCCGCCTCGCCCTCCCGGGCAAAGATTAAGACCTGCGAGATCCTACTAATCCTCAGATGCCCGACCCAGAGCTTATGCGTGCCATGATCCTGGACCGGCCAGGCGAGATGCTGAAACTCAAGCGCATCCCCGTCCCCGAGCCAGGACCGCGGCAGGTTCTCATCAGGGTGCATGCCTGCGGAGTCTGCCGCACCGACCTTCATATCCTGGACGGCGAGCTCGTCGGTCCCAAGCTGCCCCTCATCCCTGGCCATGAGATCGTGGGCACAGTGGTGGAAAGCGGCCAAAACGCAGGTCGGTTTGCCACCGGCCAGAGAGTCGGCGTTCCCTGGCTCGGGTACACCGATGGCCGGTGCAGCTACTGCAAAAAAGGCCGGGAGAACCTCTGCGACAACGCCAGGTTCACCGGTTACACCCTGGACGGAGGCTACGCCGAATACGCAGTCGCAGACAGCAGGTACTGTTTTTCCCTGCCGTCCTCTTACGGGGACGCCGAGGCTGCTCCCCTGATGTGCGCCGGACTGATCGGCTACCGTTCATACCGCCTGGCCACGATGCAGGGGGGCGTGCGCCGCCTGGGAATCTACGGCTTTGGAGCGGCGGCTCATATCCTCTGCCAGGTGGCCGCTCACCAGGGAATGGAGGTCTACGCATTCACCGGGCCCGGTGACCGGAGCGCCCAGGAGTTTGCCCTACGGCTCAGAGCTGTCTGGGCAGGCGGCTCAGACCAGATGCCACCAAGGCCACTGGATGCGGCGATCATCTTTGCTCCGGTCGGCTCTTTGATCCCCGCCGCCCTGCGGGCCACAGCCAAGGGGGGAATCATCGTCTGCGGCGGGATACACATGAGCGATATTCCCTCCTTTCCCTACGAGATTTTATGGGAGGAGCGGGTGCTGCGATCCGTTGCAAACCTCACCCGCCAGGACGGAATCGAGTTTCTGGAGATCGCCCCCAGGGTGCCGGTGAAGACCGACGTGCAGACCTATCGCCTGGAGGACGCCAACCTGGCTCTGGACGACCTGCGGCAGGGCAGAATCAAGGGAGCGGCAGTTCTGGATATTTTAAAATGAAGTAGAACGGAATTGAGTGGAGAAGATAACCAATGAAAATAGCTAAACTGAAATTGGCGATAATAGTGCTATCGGTGCTTGTCACAGGCCTGTTGCCGGCAGCGGCATCAGAGGTATATCAGTTCGGGTGGATCGGCCAGGATGATGACAGGGTCGGCACATGGGACAACGGGAACCCTGATGGAGGCCTGGATGGACATTTTCGCATCGGTCTGGACCTTCCCGATTCTGTGGAGATTAAGTCCATATTGCTTTACACATCTGACGAGAACGGCAACCCCGAAGGCGGCCAATTCTGGGATACCGCGGCCACCAGATACTACATTCTGGGCGTCTTCGACCAGGGAATGCAGCTGTATCATACCCATGTTCCATCTCTGGGTACATTCTCCGGGGATGTTCAATTCGATCTCTATGCAGCGGACTCAAGTTGGTTTATAGATGGTTACAATTTTGCCGTAGCGGTAACCCTGGCAGACGGCACAGAGCTAAAAAGAGTGACCGCCATCGGAGAGTCAGTCGACTGGCCGATTGAAAGCCCAGGCAATAGCCCATCTGTTGAGACCTCTGGCACATCAGCTATCCCGTCCGAAGATGGGAAGTCGGGCTCAGGAAGATCCAAAATTGATAGCATCCTGCAGCAGGGCGATTCCGAATCATCCGAATCCGGGTCATACAAATCGGGATCAACTGAATCAGGATCATCGGAATCGGGACCATATAAATCGGGACCCTATGAGTCAGGATCAACTGGATCGGGATCAGATGATCAGTCCTCCGCTCACGCAGGCTCCGCCGGAGCGGTAATCCTGGATAGCTGGAGCACGGAAGCTGTGGACAACAATCCCAACTGCAGCCCAACTCTCACCCTCTCAAAGCCGCATATGATCACCTATATCGATACCTACCACTGGAACTATGGCCAGGGCACAGAAGCCGGAGGAAGCATAAGCCTTCAAGATAGCAACGGCAAGACCTTCGGTCCCTGGCAGGTTGAGGCCCAGTCAGCTTCGGGCGCAGCCAATGCCTGGTGGATCGCCCGCCCCAATGAGATAGTTCCTGCCGGAAACTACATAATAATCGACTCCCAGCCGGAAACCTGGTCCCGCAACGCAAAATCGCCATGCGGATTCGTCAAGATCGAAGGATATCCGGTAAAGTCAACTCCCGCTCCAGTGGATGAGGCGGACGGCGGAGCGGAGAGCAAAGGCACAGTTGCAGCAAACATAGAAGTCGATGGTGAATGCAGCAATCCCATTGATATGCTCACCTCCAGCTGCGATAAAGGCCTGCCAGGAATTCAGGTGGAATTGACCTTCACATACCTTCCGCCTGCTTATTCCGGAGACATATCCAACACTCTCAGGGAGACGACCGACGAGAATGGAATGGCCTATTTCAAGGATGTCCCTGCGGGCTCGAAGTTCATCCTCAAGACGGCAGTAAAGACCATGGAAAAGGAGCAGGAAGGCTCAATGCCCGATCCGGCTGAAGATGTTTATATCACATTCGACTACAGATGCAAGGGCTCCTATCCAGAAGAGGAGAGAAAGAGACTTGAGCAGAGCGCCGGGGTGGGCCCGAATGGGCAGATAACCGGCATAGTCACTCCCGTCTGCGGCAATAAAGGAGTAATATGCAGCCCTGAATGCGACCTCTACCCGCTTTGACCTCCATTGATCACCACTTTTTCTTTGGATTCTGGACCGCCGACAACTGCATTCTCATCATGGCTTTGGTTCCAATTCCGATTCCGGCTGCCTGCTCTTCAGACTAGCGTTTTCCCTATCAAGCCATCTGGCAAGCATCCTGGACAGCTCCTTCTGCTGAACCGGCTTGGCAATGAACTCGTTCATTCCCGCCTCGATGCACCTCTCCCGGTCTCCCTGCATGGTGGCGGCAGTCATGGCGATGATGGGAACCTTTGGATTGAGCGCCTTCGATCCATCCTCACGAATGATCCTTGTGGCCTGAAAACCATCCATGTCAGGCATATGGCAGTCCATCAGCACCAGATCATAATCATTGGCCTGGAGCGCATCGACCGCCTTCCGGCCATTAGCCACCACATCAGCGGAAAGCCCCATCTTCTTCAGCATCGCCTGAGCAACTTTCTGGTTGACGGGATTGTCCTCCGCTATCAGTATTCTCATCCTGTTTTTCGCTGCCTCGGTGAGGGAAGGCTTCTCGCTATCCGGGCGAATATCTTTGCGACAATCTTTGCGATAATCGATACTATAATCTTTCCGATAATTGCTGCTATAATCTCCGAGGTTGACTTTGCCGCTTTCATCATTGACTTCGGCAGAATCTTTCTCTCTTGATCCCTGTTCATCTGGCTGCTTGCTGAAGACCGCGGTAAACCAGAAGGTTGAACCCACCCCTTCCCGGCTCTCCAGGCCGATGTCCCCTCCCATCAGTTCCACCAATTGCTTGGAGATGGCCAACCCCAGGCCGGTACCGCCATACTGCCGGGTTGTCGAACTATCTATCTGAGTGAACGGCGAGAAGAGAATTCTCTGCCGGTCCTCAGGGATGCCGATGCCGGTATCGATAACAGCAAAGCGAAGCTTGGCTTTCGTTTCGTCCTCGCTCACCAGGCTGACCTGGATCACTATCCTGCCCACCTCAGTGAACTTCACGGCATTTCCCCCCAGGTTGACCAGAATCTGGCGCAGCCTTCCCGGATCTCCTCTCAGGAGGGACGGCACACGGGAGTCGACCTCGCTAATCAGCTCCAGGCCCTTCTCATGAACATCGATGGCCAGCAGGTCGACGGTATCCTTGAGAAGGGACCGCAGATCAAAGTCCAGCATCTCCATCTCCAGCTTTCTGGCTTCGATCTTGGAGAAATCCAAGATATCGTTGATGAGAGAGAGGAGCATCTCCCCGCTGATCCTGGCGATCTCCACATACTCCCGCTGCTCTTCGTTCAGTTGCATGTCCCGCAGCAATCCGATCATGCCGATCACACCGTTCAGAGGGGTCCGAATCTCATGGCTCATGTTGGCCAGAAACTCGCTCTTGGCGGCACTGGCCTGCTCCGCCATCTCGGCCATCTTTCTGGCATGCTTGCTGGCATCCTCAAGCTGCAGATTGGTCTTCCTCAAATCTTCTTCGAATTGCTTGTATCTGGTTATATCGCGGATGGATTCGATCGCCCCGACAATATGGCCACTATGGTCATACAGAGGTGAAGCTATGCCCCAAAGGAAGGCCCCCTCCTTTCCGTTGAGCACGGGAATAAACGTCTCGGCGATCAGTTGATCTCCTTTTATCAGGACAAAGTAATACTTGGCTTCAATCTCTCTTTTGTCCATGAATATCAGGTCTATTAAAATGGGCCTGCGCTTTCCATAGAATGGCAAAGAGTAATCGAAATTGCCCTTGCCGATCATCTCCTCCTTGACAACACCGGTCATCTCTTCAATGGCCTTGTTCCAGGCGAGAACTCTTCCTTTCTGGTCTATTGCAAATGTGGCATCAGGAAGAAAATCGATGATACCGGCCAGACGCTGTTCCGATCCGCGCAGGGCTTCTTCAGCCTGTCTGTATTTGGTGATGTCATGAAATACCCAGATCCGGCCATGATAATTGCCATCCCGGTCGATCACCGGCGATGAATACCAATCCAGCACCATGCCATCATGAAACCTTATCTCATCTCTGCCGGTGTCATCCCGGTGATCATATAGATGTCTGGCTCTGCTGAGGAATTTTTCTCCGTCCATTATCCTGCTAGCCGCATGCTGAAGAAGAATCTCGATATCCTTTTCATTCCTCATGGCCGCAGGAACACTCCACATTTCCATGAGCCTCTGGTTGGTTATCAATCGCTGACCAAAGCTGTCCACAACAATGATCCCGTCCAAGGAAGTCTCAACCTGGGCCTCAAGTATTGCCGTCTTCCGTCGCAGATCATCGTCCGCTCGCTTTCGGTCTGAGATGTCTGATATTATTCCCAGAAGGCCGATCAGCTCCCCATTCGAGCCTATCATCCGTTTGCCAATGATGTATCCCCAGAAATCGCTCCCGTCTGCCCGAAGGTAGTGCCTCTCTGCAAAGACGGCATCTTTACGGTTTTGCAGCATCGCCTGCATGATACCGGTTGCATCCCGGCGCTCCTCTGGATAAATCAATTCAGGATACGATTTGCCTATGATCTCCTTCATCGGGCAGGCAAACATGTCCGCCATGAACTGGTTCGCCTGGGAGATCCGTCCGCTGGTATCAACTATTATTATTCCCGCGCTGGATGTCTCGAAGATCGTCCTCAGCCTCAGCTCGCTCTGCCTCAGATCTTCCTCTGCTTGCTTTTTTTCGGTGATATCTTCGACGAATCCCATAAATCTATTTTCGGATATTCTAGCCGCCGTTACCGACCAGATTCGTCTCTTTCCATCCTTAGCAAGATAATACATTTCGGCGAAAGCACGGCCATCTTCCCTCAGCTTTTTAAAATGGTCGAGGCCGGCATCCCAGGCATCTGATGGCAAAAGATCCGGAATGCTCATTTTCCGCAGCTCAGGCTCATCATATCCGGTGATCTTGCATGCGATAGGGTTTACCTGAAGGATCCTGCGATTTTCATCGACGATAAAAACACCATAGGGAGCATTTTCCAGATAGTTGCGATAGCGCTCTTCGTTCTCTCGCAAAGCCTCTTCCGCACGCTTGCGTTCTGTGATATCGACGAAGATGCAGGCGAACTGGTTTGCTGAGCTTCGAAAGGCCCTCACCTCAAAATATTTATCAAGCCCAATAGAATAGTTTTCAAAGAAAGCAGGCTCTCCGGTGAGCGCTACCTTCCCATAGGTTTCGACCCAATGGTTTTCGGTGCCCGGCAGGACCTCCCGTACTCTGCGACCAATGAGATCCTTTTTTTGCAGGCCAGTCAGGCGTTCGAAGGCAGGATTCACATCCAGAAATCTGTAGTCGATGGGCCTGCCCCGATCATCGCAGATGATCTCATGCAGCGCAAAGCCATCCAGCATCTCCTGAAATAGCGTCTGGTAGTTATGCTGGGCATGCTTTGCCTCAGTGATATCGGTTGCTATGCCGGTAACCGTAACCCGGCCGTCCGGATGGGAATGAAATGAAATCCTGGAACGGATCCAGAGAACTGTGCCATCGGCCTTTAGCATGCGGTATTCTGCGGCATCATCCGCTGCCCCATCTGCTCCGGAAGATTGGACCGCTTGAACCACTTGGGCTGCTTGAACTGCGTTCCGCATCATCCTTTGCGCGGCAGGCCGGTCATCGGGATGGATATATGAAACGAATTTTTCGATGCTGTCGGCAACGCTTCCAGATGGCAGCCCAAGGAGCCGGTCTGCGACGGGAGAGATGCTGGAGCTGAGCAGCTCACCTCTGGCATTGACATCATATCGCCAGACGATCTCGGATGTCATCGAGATCATGTCATTGTCCATGAATATCATTAATGATTAGTTCTGGTTGATACATCTGTTGGAAGAATTAGCTTATTTCCACCCTTGTCCTCCTGCATTATACTACTCTGTCCTGGGGCAGGCATGCTCCACAGGTGATGTTCAGGGATCACATTTATATTTCAATGCACCTTTTCTACTGCCAGGGTGTGAGGCGCAAAGATGAGATGGATGCTTTTCTTGATACTGATAGTGCTGGTTGGGGTCGCTGCCGAGATTGTTGCTGCAAGCGCAGATGATGCTGACGATAGCGCACAGGCGACGACCAATGACCGGCTGGCCCAGAACTTCACTGAGCACTCCTGGATATTCGTTAACGGCTACATGCAAGAGTCGAGGATACTGCAGACTCAACCCGGGTTTAACGGCCAGAAGATGGCCCTCACCACCAGCGGAAGCGGAATGGCCACCAGGACCATCGATTCGGAGGTTTACCGGGATTCGAATATGGATGAAGCGTCGCTTACTATCTCTGCCAATTATGATTATCGGCCATACGTTCCCCCACTCACCCAGAGCGATCTCAGGAACGCCCTCTGCGCCAAGAATTACGAGGTCGGATCAGTCTTTTCCGAGACATACAACATCGACAAGGATCTCATTAAGGATACCAATATTTATCAGAACGACAGCTTCTCAGTCTATCAGGTCAGCTCTGAGATTCAGGGAACGGCCAGGATTGGCCAGCGGGTGCAGAAGAACGCCAATACTGTGCCGTCCTTCATGATGAACGGAATGTACGTGGGCTACGCACAGATCAGATCTGAGACCGTTGTGGGAAACACCTCCGTCCTGACATTGCCCTGTCCGTAGAAAATGGGAAGCGGTCCGCAGGCCGGTGGATGGTGATCCGTGGGGATCCGTGCCTGCCGATCGATCCTTATGCCACAATCTGCGCGGCTTCGCTATGAGCCGCAGCCACTGCATCCAGCATCTCCTGCCGCTCCGAAGCGAAATGCAGGTGGCTACTGCAGCGGCAATCGGAGCAGCCGAATCGAGGGATAGCCTGAAGCCTTTTTCCGATAGCATTTGCGATTCTGCACTCCTGGTCCCGGGTGGTCCTTGTGGTGAAGGCCTCCAGCAGGCTTGTGTGGGGCAGCAGATAGTCGATGTGCCAGCGTCTCGTTTTCTTTGTGCCCTCCAGCACCTGGATATGTCGGTCCACCCGTTTGAGGCCACCGGGACCCATGGCTGAGCCGGTGTAAGAATAGTAGCCCCTGGCAAAGTCGATTGCTCCCAGGGATCCGACCGCTATCCTTGATGGCTGAGGCAGGAAGAGCACCAGCGTGTAGATTCCCGGCCCATTTCTCAGCAACTGCATGCCAGTTCTCTTGAGGGCGCTTATTTGAGCTTGATGCTGAGCCGGATGCCAAGACAGATGTTAAGCTTAATTCTAGATAGAGGAAGCGTATAGGAAATATACGAGAGACATATTAAGCTAAGTCTTTTCTAGGATGAGTGGCCAATAGGCTCTTGGTGAAAATTAAATGAAGCTATTATTAGCAGCAACCATGATGCTGATGCTTTCAGCCGTAGCTATGGCTGTGCCGGATGTCCAACAGGTTGGCCCTTATGCAGTTTCGTTTGATCTGAATGCCAATTATCAGGTTCAAATTGCCCAGCCCGTTGAAATGGGAACCGCTAAGGCTTATCAGATCGGCTTATTTGTCGACAATTCCACATATGCCTCTGTCGGCATAACTGAGTATGCCGAGCCGACCGATTCTACATTGATGGTTTTCAAGAGCATGCTGCCGATGAGCATGATGCTCCAGGGACTCAATGTAACGAATGTTGAAGATATGACAGTTGACGGAAAAGAGAGCTTCCTGGTCACAAGCGAACCCATGGAGGCAGTGGCAGGAGCACCCAGCACTGTCTACCGGGCCATGTACTGGATGGACAGCCAGGACTGCGAGTGCGGACCGGTATCCGTTGGCAAGACCAGCGTTGTTGTCACCTCAACTTATCCTCTGGAAGTCACCCAGGGACTGCTCTCCAGCCTGAAGATTGTCCAGGGCCAGGCAGCGACCACAGCCGCTCCCGCAGCTCAGGGCGGCCAGATTCTGCCCCCGGCTTAGGGCGCTAGAATCTCCTAGAGAATCGCCACGGGAAATGAGGCAAAACCATCATTTCCCAGTAATTTTCTTTTGCGCATTCGTGATAATTCCAGTCTGGCAAATACTTCTCGATTAAAGGTTTATATCCCTTGGACGCCCAAAGTCCATAACTCTTCAGTTTGTGCAGTGCAGAAATGCGTCGAGGTGGATTAGAATGATCAGATTCAGAAAACTGTCAACGGTGCTATTATTATCACTCCTGGCCGCCTTAATCGTGACCTTGCCAGGTCTCGGCCAGTGCTACGGCCTACCCGCTCCAGGTGATGGTGAAGAGCGCATCTTTGCTCAGAGCGCATGTGCCGGCGTCAGCAGCGACCCGCCCAACCCAACCGTCTTTACAATAGACGAGCAGAGGACCATCACCAAACTGGGTACATACCACTACGGTTCTGGAGTAGCGCCGGGGACGATCGGGCTCCGGGACGGGCATGGCAAGACCTACGGCCCCTGGCAGGCGGAAGGGGAACCCGGCCAGGGCGGCGTTCCCGATGCTTACTGGATCGTCTACCTGAATCCGGCAGTGGAGCTTCCCGCGGGAACCTATACTATTATCGACTCCGGCCCGTCAACCTGGTCCTACACCTATGAGAGCAATGATTGCGGTCTGGCCTCAGTCGTTGGCCTCAAACTCGGCAGCGATGTCGGAAAAGCCCCGCCCTGCGCCGGAGAGGCAGTGGACTATTCCTCCCGCAGCCCCACCGATCTCTACGATGCCGGGCCGGGACTGGCTCCGGGCAGCTACAATATCTGGTACGGCAAGAGGACCGGCACCCAGATCGGAACTCCTGACCGATGGAATAAGCTTGGGCCCGAGGAGCTGGCCGGCGGCAAGTTCTATGTCTTCGATGTGACGGCAGCCCGTCTGGCCGAGAGCACGCCCCAGATGGTGAGCCCCATGCTCACCGACCCAACCCCCGGACAATCCCTGGTCTGGCTTAAGCTCAGCTCTGAGGACGCCTATGTGGTCTGCTTCGACGGGCCTCTGGGCGGCGGGTTAAACCTGGCAGGCACCTGGAAGATGTCCGGACATCAGGAGGGCTTTAACGATTGGAAGGGTGACCTCGATCTGAACCGGGACGGTACATTAGAGTGGACGGAAACGGAGGGCGCAAATGTGGGAGCGAGCCGGCAGGGTACGTGGCAGTTTGACGGAACAGTCCTCACCCTGGAATGGACTTCTCCTGGCGGCGGACAGACCAGGTGGCAGTCAAGCTCCGTGTCAGCGAATTCGATATCCTCCGGCACCTACACAGTGGAGCTGGCCCCGGGAGGAACCTGGTCTGCAATGAGGTGAGAGCGGGACTTGCATCCTGTTTCTTTTTTCTCTTTTTGCATTTCATTTTTCCATTCGCTAAAATGAGTGTCGAACAGGTTCATGGCATCGGGAAAGTACTTATTCCAGAAGCATACATGCTAACTGCTCAAAATCGTCTCGGCATTCGATAATACGATATGTGCCGCATGAGTATCCGAGATCTTAGCGGGGTTTGCCAAGCTGGCCAAAGGCGCGGGACTTAAGATCCCGTCTCGCAGGAGTTCGCGGGTTCGAATCCCGTACCCCGCATTAGTGCGTATCGATTTTGGTTATATCACACCCGGAGAATATTTCTGTGGGTGACAGGATTCTTTTTCAGAGCCGCTTTCAGGATGATGAGAGATGGCAAAGAAGTGGTTGGCTGTGAGCTGGGAAAAGAAGGCCGAAACTGCTGTGTTAATTAACTATTTTTACTAAGTATAATTAGTTAATCAACACAGCATATTTGACCAAAAGGTTTTTGGTTAGATAGTTAGATACTACAATATTGGGAAAAGAGAAGAGAGATGCTGATGGGATGGAAAGGCTTTTCACGGGCAATGAATAGAGCAACGGTTCGACACCATCGAGAATTGCATAGGCAAACTCTGCTAGCTATTGTACTGATAGTATTCTTTTGCCTACCTGAGATATATGCTACTGAGCTGGAACCAATCAAACTAGGGAAAAATCCTGATCCATGGATGCCAACTCCAAAGAATCCTCAGAATTGTGACATATTATTTGAGAGAGGCGATTATGAAGAAGCACTACAATGTTACAACAACACAACTATGCTCAACCCAAATGATGCAGATGCTTGGAATTATAAGGGATCTGCCTTCTTTCAAATTGGCAGATTAGATGAAGCTTTACAATGTTTTGAGACGGCCATTCAAGTACAACCTTCGCATATGGGTGCTTGGAGTAATAAAGGGTTGGTTCTTGAAAATATAGGCAAATATGAAGAGGCTATTCGATGTTATGATGTGGCGATCCAACTCAATTCCAACGTCATTCAGCCTTGGCAAAATAAGGCAACGTCTTTAGAGTCTCTTGGCAGATATGGAGAAGCTATCCTGTGCTATGAAACTGCATTAAAATTGGATCCTACAAATGGAGAAATCATATACCTTAGAAATCTGCTCAGAGATCGCATTATAGAATTAGAGCCAAAAGATGCTAGAGGCTGGTTGGATAAAGGCAATACACTCTATGCACTAAACAAATACGAAGAAGCTATCAAAGCATACGATAATGCTATCGAGATCGATCGAAAATATTCAACGGCCTGGAGCAATAAAGGCGTTGTTTTCATTGATCAAGGCAAGTACAATGAGGCACTTCAAGCTTATGATGAAGCCACCAGGTTAGATCCCAATAATGCAATAGCTTGGTACAACAGAGGCAATACATTAAAGTTGCTCGGTCGCACTGCAGAAGCTTATGCTGACTTCGCCAAGGCCAGAGAGCTGGGATATAAGGGTTGATCCCTCTCTTCGGTGCCAAGGAAATAGAGGCCACATGCTCTCTGTGATTTCTTCCAGTCGGAGACGTTGGAGGATTCCTATTTACTGCCCTTGAGAGTGCATCTTTTAGAAAAGTGCCCTATTGCCAGACTTTTAGTGTCCATTTCCCTCTCAATCGCTCCTATTTTTG
>JGI20214J51650_10000366_pt1 | contig 28218 bp, 30 predicted proteins | sample WetSurMetagenome_FD_51650 | JGI IMG/M metagenome (IMG submission 51650) | reverse complement strand
TGTGTCGAATGTGGAGGACTTGTTGTAATTACATGTCTGATCCCTTCTTTTTCTATCAATTCACATGCTTTTTTAAAAGCATATTTGTTCCATCCTCTTCTTGGATCGGGAATAAAAAAATTACCTCTGACAAAACGAAAGAACTTTCCCTTAAATGTGTTATCAACATTATTAGCAAAACCCGCAGAGGGGATTCTCGATTTGTCCTTCTTATAAATGTTAAAATAATTTGTGGCAGGGGTGGAAAAAACCTTTACTGAAGAGGGCAAGTCATCTGTAAGCGAATTATCTGTAACCGGGTATGCTGCATAAGTCTGATCAACAGTAAGAATAATTGGATCCCAGCCAAATTCAGGAAGATATTTTGAGAATTTGAGCCACCTTTGCACTCCGGCTCCTCCGCTTGGAGGCCAGTAGTAGGTAATGATTAAAACAGGGACCCGCATCGCTGGCATAAGTANTNATCTAATTNACTATGAANGCTGCCTGATAGAAATTATTGCTGGCAGCAATCAGTTTATAATCGAGGTAAAACGATTTTGTAAAATCCATAAATGCCCTGAATTCATGAAGAGGCACTCCAAACTCATCAAAAATAATGATGTCTCCCTTACACAGGTAAGGAGCGAGGGAGGTAAGCACATACAAAGTNGAAGTATATAAGTCAGCATCCATATGTATCACATTTCTTTTACCAAAGGCATAATCCTTAAGGAACGGTGGTAAGGTTTCCTGAAAAAGTCCTTTTTTAAATGCGCATCGTGAGTCAGCAAGTTCAGGTAATTTTCCATCGGCCGACATGGAACCTTTCTTAAAAATATTCCAGTTTTCGGGAAGTCCGGTAAAAGTATCAAAACCAAAGAATCTGCTTTCCTGTTGTTTCTGATTTTCACTCCACCACTGGAATGAACGTCCGCCTGCAACACCAAATTCCAAATAGCTTACCGGTATATCCTTAAGATATTTTTCATAGATCCACTCATATAACAGGATCCTTTTACCATAATTAAACCTATAGGAATAAAAATCGCTGTATAATGCACCTGATTTGTTTTGAGATACCCAGCCTGAGAATTTCGCCAGGTAAGCCAGGTACATAAAGAATCCTGAAAAAGGATTCAGTATGAAATGGATTTTCAATAACAAAGCAAGTCCCTTTGCCTTTCTGACGAAATTGACAAGAAAGGTTTTCATGCTCCAAGTTTTTCCAGTAGTTTTTTCATGCTGACATTTTCTTTAATGATCTCAGGCAACCGGCTGATCTCAACCCTGTATTGTTCCATGGAATCGCGGTTTCGGATGGTTACTGAATTGTCTTTAAGGGTATCATGATCAATGGTTATACAATAAGGGGTACCGATTGCATCCTGTCGTCTGTATCTTCTNCCTATTGAGTCTTTATCGTCATACTGACAGTTGAAATCGAATTTAAGGTCATGCACAATTTTTTCGGCTATTTCGGGCAAACCATCTTTTTTAACAAGAGGCATAACTGCCAGCTTAACCGGTGCNAGGAATGAAGGTAATCTGAGCACCACCCTCGTATCTGTGCTGCCATCTTCTTTTTTCAATTCCTCTTCCAGATAAGCAGCGGAAATAACCTGCAGAAACATCCTGTCGACGCCAATAGAAGTTTCGATAACATAAGGCACATATGACTCGCCTTTTTCAGGATCGAAATACTGCATCTTTTTACCGCTGTATTCCTGGTGTTGCCGCAGATCATAATCTGTTCTTGAATGTATTCCTTCAACCTCTTTAAATCCGAAAGGAAATTTATATTCAATGTCAGTAGCGGCATTTGCATAATGTGCAAGTTTGACATGGTCGTGAAAACGATAATTCTCGCTTCCAAAGCCAAGAGCCTGATGCCAGTTCATCCTGGTTGTTTTCCATTTTTTAAACCACTCAAGTTCTGTGCCCGGCTGCACAAAGAACTGCATCTCCATCTGTTCAAATTCGCGCATTCTGAAAATGAACTGACGGGCAACTATTTCATTACGGAAAGCCTTTCCGATCTGTGCGATACCGAATGGGATTTTCATTCTTCCGGTTTTCTGTACATTGAGGAAGTTGACGAAGATACCCTGGGCTGTTTCGGGACGAAGATAAATTTTATTCGCTCCTTCAGATGTTGAGCCCATCTCAGTGGAGAACATCAGGTTAAATTGCCTGACATCCGTCCAGTTGCGCGTACCGGATATCGGACAGACAATCTCATTATCTATAATTATTTGTTTCAGTTCAACGAGATTGGTATCATTAAGAGCTTTTGAGAACCGCGCATTCAATTCATCTATCTTTAGCTGGTTTGCAACAACTCTAGGGTTAGTTTCCCTGAATTTTTTTTCATCGAACGCTTCACCAAAGCGTTCTTTTGCTTTATCTACTTCTTTGGTTATTTTTTCTTCAATTTTGGCCAGGTGCTCTTCAATAAGTACATCGGCACGATACCTTTTCTTGGAATCTTTATTATCAATAAGAGGATCATTGAATGCATCGACATGTCCTGAAGCTTTCCAGATTGTCGGATGCATAAATATAGCTGAATCAAGTCCTACCACATTATCATTGAGAAGAACCATGCTGTCCCACCAGTATTTCTTGATGTTGTTTTTCAGTTCAACTCCATACTGACCATAGTCGTACACAGCACTTAATCCATCGTAGATCTCGCTCGATGGGAAAACATATCCATATTCCTTACAATGAGCAACCAGCTTTTTAAAATTATCTTCCTGAGCCATAATTGTTTTATTTTACTTTAGCGGGAGACAAAAGTAATTGAAAATGTTGGGTTATACAATCTGGGTTATCCCCTTCCCCCGATTTTTTACCCCCCATCCCCCCAATTGGGGGGCTATGTATTTTATTTTAAATCTTTCAATTAAAGTAAAATTTCTCAATTCACAATTCAATTTATAATCTGCCAAATACCATAAATTACCAGTAAATATTCAGTATTTTGTTTTTTAAAGCCCCCCATTTGGGGGGTTGGGGGGTTAAATTGTATCTTTACCCCTTCTTTTGAGCATTCAAGTTATGAAAAAACGAACTGATTTTCTGGTGATAGGTTCAGGTATTGCAGGTCTTTCTTTTGCACTGAAGGCTGCGAAATTTGGAAAAGTTACAGTTGTTACAAAGGCAAATCTTGAAGATACAAATACCAGATATGCGCAGGGGGGAATTGCTGCTGTATTCAGTGAACCTGATAATTTTGAAAAACATATAAATGATACTCTGATTGCCGGAGGAGGAATCTGTAATGAGGAGGTTGTAAGAATGGTTGTTCAGGAAGCACCTGACCGTATAAATGATCTCATCAACCTTGGTGTTTCATTCGATAAAAAGGAAGACGGAACTTACGATCTCGCAAAAGAGGGAGGACACACTGAGTACAGGATACTTCACCATAAAGATAAAACTGGCGAGAGTATTCAAATGACTTTGATGGAAAGGGTGAAGAATGAGCCAAATATTGAAATACTCGAGCATCATTTTGCAATTGAGATACTTACTCAGCATCACCTTGGAGAAGTAGTTAAAAGAAATTATCCTGATATTAAGTGCTACGGCGCTTATGTTGCAGATCTCATTAATCAGCAGGTTATAACTCTCCTTTCAAAAGTGACCATTGTAGCTACAGGAGGAATAGGAAACGTGTACCTGACGACTACCAATCCGGAAATAGCCACCGGTGATGGTGTTGCAATGGTGTACAGGGCAAAAGGTACAATCGAAAATATGGAATTTATCCAGTTTCATCCTACTTCATTATATGATCCGGAGAAAAAACCTTCTTTTCTGATTACTGAAGCATTACGCGGTTATGGGGCAGTTCTGAAGAATCTTTCAGGAGAAAGGTTTATGAACAGGTACGACAGCAGAGGTTCACTGGCCCCGCGGGATATTGTAGCAAGGGCTATCGATAATGAGATGAAGATCTGGGGCGATGATCATGTTTGGCTCGATTGCACTCATCTTAATCCTGAAGGACTTAAAGACCACTTTCCAAATGTGTACCAACATTGTCTTGAAAAAGGCATTGATTTTTCAAGGGATATGATACCGGTTGTTCCATGTGCACATTATTCATGTGGAGGTATTAAAGTTGATATGAACGGACAAAGTAATATTGACAGACTTTATGCCTTGGGCGAAGCCTCATCAACCGGCTTGCATGGTGCGAACCGCCTTGCATCGAATTCACTGATAGAAGCAGCCGTTTACGCTCACAGGGCAGCAATTCATTCAGGATCGAGACTTGATGGTCTCTCATTTGAAGAAAAGATTCCTGAATGGGACTATAAAGGTACCACCCATCTCGAGGAAATGGTTCTCATAACTCAGAGCTGCAAAGAAGTGCAGATGATAATGAGTAATTATGTTGGTATCGTACGATCAGATATAAGGCTTGAAAGGGCTATGGTGCGACTTGATATATTGTACGAAGAAACAGAACAGCTTTATAAAAAATCACTTATTTCCAAAAAGATATGTGAACTAAGGAACCTTATAAACGTTGGGTACATCATAATCAAAATGGCTCAAAACAGGCATGAAAGTGTAGGACTTCATTATTCCATCGATTACCCAAAAAGAACCAGTTCTGAATTTTAAAAATTTCTTTCTTTTATGAATCATCTTGAATCAACTTTTACCGGTAAAAATGCCTTTTGGAGATATATACTGATGTTTGCATTGGTCCTTATTGTTTCGAATACTATCGGAGCTATACCTTTGCTTATTGCGGTGTTTAATAAATCGGCTTCGAATCCTGCAGTGTATTCGCAGCTTTCCGCCAACCCTAACGATTTAAGTATCTTGGGTGTCAGCCCGAATATAGGTTTTATGATGATGATGTTTCCATTCCTGATGGGACTATTAGCTTTTATTGTTCTCTTAAAACCATTAAATAACCGGACACTGAGGACGACAATAAATGGTACAGGAAAATTAAGATGGAACAGGTTTTTTATATCAGCAGGAGTATGGCTGTTTCTTTCTGCCCTATATCTGTTTTTCTACCTTAAAATTGACCCTTCCAATTTCTCAATTAATAATAAAACTGCTTCACTTCTCATTCTTTCTGTTGTATCTATATTGTTATTTCCTTTTCAGGCTGCCTTTGAAGAGCTTCTTTTCAGAGGTTATCTTATGCAGGGGTTTGCTGCCCTGGTTAAAAACAGATGGTTTCCTTTGATAATGACCTCACTGCTTTTTGGTCTTATGCATGCCTTTAATCCTGAAGTAAAGGAATTTGGATTTTTCACAATGATACCACAGTATATAGCTTTTGGACTAATATTTGGAGTTATTACCATACTTGACGATGGAATTGAAGCTGCGATGGGAGCTCATACAGCTAATAATATTTTCACATCTATCATGGTAACCAACTCATCAGCTGTGTTACAAACTCCTGCCCTCTATGTGCAGGATAATATTTATCCCTGGATTGAATTTGTTGGATTGGTAGTTATTGGAATTGCCTTCATCTTAATTCTGAAAGTGATTTTCAAATGGGAAAAATTTTCACTGATTTTTGAAAAAGTGGAAGTTAAGCTGCCTCTTCTCACTGGTTCAGCTGTGGAAATATTACATCAACCTGTGGGTTCTTCTTCTACTCTGTTACCTGATTCTCACAATGTGGCAGTTGAAAATGGTGAAATTTGATAGCCTCAAAGGGCGCAAAGTTTTTTTGCCCCCCTCCCGATAGCTATCGGGACCCCCTAAAGGTGGGTTAACCCTCGTTCAAATATTATATATCGATGTCTTATCATCCGATCTGAAGTCACCCCATTTTACCCTGATCTCTTCAATGATCATTTTGATTTCATCGACCTCCACAGCGGTGAGCAGCTTAAGCCGGGTTTCCTTAAAATGAGGCAACCCTTTAAAGTAGTTCGATAAATGTCTGCGCATTTCAAAAATGGCCCTTTTTCCTTCTTTGAATTCCAATGATTTATCGAGATGAAGAAGTGCAAGATCAGCTTTTTCATCTACTGATGGTTCGGGTAGTAGCTCACCATATTTGAGATAATGTTTTATATCGCGAAAGATCCAGGGTCTTCCAACAGTAGCCCGGCCTATCATTACACCATCGACTCCATATTTGTCAAACATCTCTTTTGCCCTCACTGGTCCGTCAATATCTCCATTTCCGATTATTGGTATTTTCATCCTGGAATTATTCTTCACTTTACCAATGAGATCCCATTCTGCGTTTCCCTTATATAACTGCGCCCGGGTTCTTCCATGGATGGTCAATGCAGCTATGCCGACATCCTGTAATTTTTCTGCAATATCGACAATATTCTTATTGTCATCATCCCAACCCAACCTGGTTTTTACAGTAACCGGCAGCTTTACCGCTTTAACGATTGCTTCAGTCATTTCAATCATTAACGGTATATTTCTAAGCATCCCTGCCCCGGCTCCACGATTTGCAATTTTTTTTACGGGACATCCAAAATTAATATCGATCAGTTCAGGTTTAGCCTGTTCTGCTATAATTGCTGCTTCAACCATGGAATCAATTAAGTGTCCGTAGAGCTGGATGCCTATTGGTCTTTCAAAATCATAAATATCAAGTTTCTTCACGCTTTTCTGACCATCACGGATAAGTCCATCTGATGAGACGAATTCTGTGTACATGAAGTCTGCACCATTTATTTTACAGATCATCCTGAATGACGGATCAGTAATGTCCTCCATTGGAGCCAGAAATAATGGATACTCCCCCAGCAGTATATTGCCTATTTTCAAGTTCTTGAGATCTTAATTAAGGATAATTAATTGTTGTAAGTACGTTGCATGCAAGGTACCTACGAGCACATATTTGTTTATATTTATGTGCTGCAAAATTACAAAAATGAAAGACAACAAGGGACGATTTAATTTATATTCAGAAAAGCCTGTATTTCAGTTTTTTGTATCATTATTGATAATTTTTGGAGTTGGGGGGATACTATCAACCATTCTTAATCTTGTTGGAATATTTTTTGCCGGAGACGATTTGTCAACACTCACAAAACCTGTTGCCTCGTTAGCAGTTCGCGATATTAATCTCCTCAGATATTTTCTAATTGTCCAGGATATTGCATTATTCACTATTCCTTCGATTATCATACTCAAACTGATGAATTCAGGATCCGCAGGGAAATTTCCGGATTTTAAAATACCTTACTTGAAAGAATGTGGACTGGTTGTTGTTTTGACCTTTTGCATATTCCCTGTAACCAGTTTTACAGGACAAATAAATTATGCAATGCATCTTCCCGTATGGCTTTCAGGTGTTGAGAATTGGATGACACATATGGAAACAGATGCTGATTCAACTACCGATTTGCTGATAGTTTCAAAAACTTTTGGGGCTATGATGGTTAATCTTTTAACATTTGGTTTGGCTACTGCAGTAGCAGAGGAACTCATATTCAGAGGGGTTTTTCAGAAGATCTTTTATAACCTTTTCAGATCGGGCCATATTGCAATCTGGGTAACCGCAGTTTTATTCAGTGCTATTCATTTACAGTTTTTTGGGTTCATTCCCAGGTTTATTCTTGGTCTGGTATTTGGTTATCTTTTTTTCTGGAGCGGAAACCTCTGGTTACCTGTGATTGCACACTTTGTTAACAATAGTGTACCTGTAATTCTGGTATATGTACAAGGTTTAGAGAAATTAAATACACCTTCTGATGTACCTTTATGGCATCAGGCTATCGTCCTGCCTTTGCCAATAGCGATAGGTCTGATGATATTATTTTATTTCAGAAAGACAAATGTTTCCAGCAGATAGCGATGAGTTACAGGTCAAAAATATTATGACCAGGTCTGAACCTGGGTTTCAAGGTCATTAACCTTGTCAAGTTCCCCTTTCCTGTAGAAATAGACCAGTCCGTATTCCTCATTCTTTGTTTTTCTTATATCTTCAGGAAGGTTGATATGCGATCTCTCAATCTCATTCCATAACTCAAGAATCAAATCATCTGCTTCTTTTCGCAATCTCAAGTTCTTTTCAGTATAATCGGCTGTCTTTTTAACAAGGGTATTCTGATAAGTCCACGATTCAATGAAATTCTCAAATCTGACTTTTACTACAGCAATTGTTGGATTTGTAATGGGGCTTCCTCCCTTTTTTATCCTGAATTCTTCACCTTCGATAATCCTTCTTCCCCAGCTCATCATTTCATTTTCGGTATTAAATGAAGGAACTGTCGATTCATCAGTTGCGAGTCCGTAAAATGCCCGGGTTTCGGCCGGAAGATCTCCCCTGAAAATAGCCATGTTCATTACTCTTACAAAATGAGTAAGATAAATCCGGGCCTTCTTTAAAGTTTCACCATAGTCCTTGCTCTTCTTGTTTTGTGAAGCTAAAGCCTGACGGTAGAGCTGGGAGTTATGTTCAAAAAGTGGCAGAAACTTCTGAAGACGAACTATTGTTTTTGATGAAAATGAAAGTCTGTTTGGAGGAAGGTCCTTCCCTTTTTCCAGAGCAATTTTCATCGCTTTGATTCTTGCAGTATCGGTATTGGGTAATCTTCTGTAAGGCATTGTCGGAAGAAATTTTTATTTTGTCGTCATGACTTATGCGAATATAGTAATCTTTTGGAAACTACAATACTCATTCGCATATTTATTAATCTGATAAAAATAAATTTCAACTTCTCATTTTCAGAAGCAGAAGACAAAAAATCCTTATAACGGAAAGCGAAGTAAATGGTTTAATATAGAACCAGAAGAGGTTGGTTCAATATTATCCTCGACAGATAATGATTATAAATATTGACAGACAGCATGTTACTTGCTAATATAACTGTGCATTTCGGATTGACCCCGTATAATATAGACCTTGAAACCTTTGGCTTTGAGCATTTCAATAATTGGCGCCGGAATAAAAGGTGTTTTCAGTTCAAATATTTGTCCGGAGGTAAGACCTTTGGTCTCTGTCAGGATCTCATTCATCGGACTTCCTCCTGCGTTAATAATTGGAGCAGCATCGAAGTTCTTTACTATTTTTGCTGCGTCAAACCAATCGGGGGGTACGACTGAAAAGAAATCTGAATCTTCGCTGCCTGATGATCCCTCACTCTGTCCGGCCTCTTTTCGCAACCTGTTTACAATCTCATCTACCTTAAGTCCCCCAACAGCAGCTATTTGTTGCAATGTTGCAACTTTTGCAATAGTTTTTCTCAGAACAGGGTTCTTTAACTTCTCGAATGCGGGTGACATTTCCATGAGTACTGCCTCTAGTTTCGGGAAATTGTCTAATAGTTCACCAATCTTTGTTTTGGGCGATATATTTATATTATTTACAGTCATATTATTTACCTCCCCGTATATGATAACAGTCTCTGTTCTCCTTCCAGTTTTCTTAGCTTTGTAAGGTCCTGGGTGAATTCTATTGTGCCGAGGTATGATCCCGATTTATCGCGAAGCGCAAAATATTCTATGTAAATAAACCGTCCCTGCATCGAAATCCAGAAAGCTGCGCTGTTCTCCTTGCCACTCTTGAAATCAGTCAGGATCTGCTCTACTACATGAACACTTGATGGAGGGTGACACATCCTGACATCTCTGCCGAGGATGGCTCTGTTTCTTGTAAAGACCCTGTCAGGTCCCAGGCTGAAGAATTTCACCTTATCATCTTTATCAACAAAAGTAATGTCTATTGGCAGAGTACTGAAGATGGCTTCCATTTCGCTGATATTAAAGCTTCCTGTTGCTAGATTAATACTGTTTCCTGTGTTGTAAGCAACCTCGCTGATTTTTACTCCTTCAGGTTTCCATTCTTCCTGAGGGTCAAAAAGACAATAGCCAAATTCGTAAGTCTGCTGATAAATAGAATACCAATCGTCATCTGTCAGCTTGTCCATGCTCATTGGAAGCAATATTTCTTCCTCTTTTGCAATCATATCTGAAACACCCTTTACGGCAGGACGCAGAACCAAATCAGTGATAGCTGTTACATCATCCGGAGAAATAGTCCCGGTTGTGCTGACTGACTCAATTGACGCTTTAAGCAATGCCCTGATTTCATCATGTTTTCCCCACATTACTTTTGGAGGGCCAGTTATTTCATACTTTTCAAGAATAGGAAAGAGAAGATATTCTTTTCTTTTGTAATGCTTATCGACATCCATAAGACTGTTAAGAAGAGTATGAACTTTAATCATCCAGGGTTTTACTTCCGAATCTTCTACCCCTTTAATCCTGGAGAAGAGTTGTTCGAGTTCGCTTATCACTTTTCCCAGCTCAAGATTTTCCTTTTTAAAGGTATCAGCAGGATGTCCGGCTGGAATTGGCTTTGCCCCACTCTGATCAATATGACCGTCGAGGACTAATTGATGAATATCACAAAGTTTCAGGACCTCTTCTACCGGCAATCCATCGGATATAAGTTCCTGTTCAACTTCAACCACTTCATCGTATGGAATCGACTGGAGCAATTCGACTAGCCTTTTGCGAACAAGGTCGGGAGCTTCTCCTTTATGAAGCTGGATTATCATATGTTTCAGGAGTTCTTTCCTTTTTTCAGTGTTATTAATTAATTCACTCATTGAGTTTTAATTTAGATTGTGTTAGATAATAGTTTTATTGCAAGGAGAATGAATGTGACAGCAAATACTATAATAGAAAGTCGGTACTGTTTCATTGTTATTTTATGACTTCATTCAGTCTTAATTCTTTTTTGTAAACTTTTTCGGCAAGGCTCTGGACCGTTTCTTCAGAGATCAATTTATTAATAGATTCTCTGACAGAAGCATATTTCTCATGTAGGGGACATGGATTTTCAGAATCACACTGTTTAAGTCCAAAACCGCAGCCTGAAAAGGATCTGTCTCCTTCTGTTGCAGAGATGAGTGTAATAAGAGGTAGATCCGATTTGCCGGGATCAAAGAAAAAACCGCCGCCCTTACCTTTCAAAGAATTTAAAAAGCCGACTCTGACCAGCCTCTGCAGAATTTTGGCAATATAAAATGGGGGAGCCTCAATTTCTTTGGCAACCTCAGATGTACCCGGTCTCCTTTCTTTCAGGTTTTGCAGCTTAATGTAAACCAGGCCCCTGAGAGCGTATTCTGTTTCCTTATTGAACATTTTTGATGTTTATTAGTCTTGTTATCGGGACAAAAATAATAAAAATTATTATAAATTACAAAAAGACCTTTTTGTCTTATAATAAATTATTTTATAACTTTGTCCCGGAATTAAAACCAAAATATATATGAAAACAGATATAACAGTTGGAGAAATTGTAGCTAACGACTACAGGGCAGCCACAATATTTAAGGAAGCTGGGATAGATTTTTGTTGCGGAGGCAAAAAACCCCTTGATGATTATTGCAGGGAAAAGGGTATTGACAAAGAAGGGTTGACTGAAAAACTTGAGAATCTGGAAAACACTCCAAATAGTACAACTCTCAATTTTAAAGAATGGGAACCAGGTTTCCTTTGCGACTATATTGTCAATACACATCATAAATATGTTCTGAAATCACTGCCTGATCTGGTTTATTATACCGGAAAGTTAGTTTCTGTTCATGGTGAACAGCATCCTGAACTTAAAGAGGTTGCCGGTCTTTTTGCTGAGATAAACAGAGAATTGCTTCAGCATCTGAAAAACGAGGAGGAGGTTTTCTTTCCCTCAATAAAAGAGTTGTTCAATACAGGATCTGAAAAGGCGAAGGCAACTGTTAAATCAGAAATAGCACGGTTGTCAGGTGAACATGAATTTGCCGGAGGAGCAATGGATAAGATAAATTTTATCACTTCGGGCTACAAGGTACCTGAGGACGGGTGTAATACCTACCGTGTAACATTTAAACTATTGAGTGAGTTTGAAGATGATCTTCACACCCATGTCCATCTTGAGAATAATATCCTATTCCCAAATGCATTATCACTCACCATCTAATTCTTAGAGATATGAAAACAGCAACAAAAAATCTTGAAGAAGATCATGTCTATGTTCTGAAACTGACAGAAGTTATGAAAATTATTACTCGATCTGAAGATCCTGATATTGGTCATATTGAAAGCATTGTTGATATTATCAGGAATTTTGCTGACGGTCTGCATCATGCAAAGGAAGAGAACATTTTCTTTCCCGCGTTAGGTAAGAAGGGATTTTCGAATCAGCAGGGACCCGTTGCTGTGATGCTGAATGAGCATGTTCTTGGACGTAAATATGTTACAGGTATCGCTGATAACCTTAAATCATATAAGCAGGGAAATAATGCTGCGCTCCAAGCAATTAACCANAATATGAATGGATACGCTGATCTACTGATAAATCATATTGCCAAGGAAAATAATATTCTCTTCAGAATGGCCGATAATGTTTTTACCGGGGAGGAACAGGAAGAACTAATGAAGGAATTTTACAAAATCGAATCAAGCAGNCCTGAAGGAACCNGGGTGACCGATTATATTGATCGCATAAACTCTCTTGCTCAATATTATAAAGTGTAATTAACTGCCAACTTCATGTACTCCATACTTTTCTNTTGTTTTTACTGATCAGCATGTTAACTTAGAGGTTTCAAATAAAAAAAACTGTAATGTTTAAAAGTGAAGTATATATAAGGCGGAGAGAAGAACTCCATAAAAAAGTAAAATCGGGTGTTGCCCTTTTCATAGGCAATACCGAGGCACCAATGAATTATCCCGATAATACCTACCATTACAGGCAGGATAGCGATTTTCTTTATTTCTTTGGCCTCGATCTTCCCGGATTTATAGGACTAATGGATTTAGATTCTGGCAAGGACAAAATTTTCGGGAATGATTACGACATGGATGACATCATTTGGATGGGGCCACAATCAACGGTAAAAGAGATTGCCTTGAAATGTGGATTAAACGATACAGCTCCATTGAACAATCTGGAGAAAGTACTTGGCGATGCTCTGGCTAAAAAGAGAAAAATTCATTTTCTTCCTCCATATCGTGGTGAAACAAAAATGACTCTGGCTAAGCTGCTAAAAGAGAACCCATGTCAGATGAAAACACTGGCATCCATTGAGCTGATAAAAGCTGTGATTTCGATGCGCTCAATCAAAGAAAAAGTCGAAATAGATGAAATAGAAAAAGCTGTGGATATTGCATATGACATGCATGTAACAGCAATGAAAATGTGTAAGCAGGGAGTAAAAGAACAGGATATCTTTGGAACAATTGAGGGCATAGCACTCGCTAAAGGAGGAGGCACTTCATTTCCAATAATTTTAAGTATGAACGGGCAGACTTTGCATAACCATTCTCATGGGAATGTACTTATTAAAGGAAAGATGATGGTAACTGATGCAGGTGCGGAAACTAATCTTCATTACGCATCCGATATAACCCGGACAACCCCCGTAGGAGGGAAATTCAACCAGAAGCAAAAGGATATATATGAGATTGTCCTTAAGGCCAATACTGAGGCGATCAAAGCCACAAAACCTGGTATTTCGAACCGCGACCTTCATTTTATGGCCTGTAAAATCATAACGACGGAGATGAAGAACTTAGGATTAATGAAAGGTGATGTTGATGAAGCTGTCGCTGCAGGAGCTCATGCACTTTTTATGCCTCACGGCCTTGGTCATATGATGGGTCTTGATGTACACGACATGGAAGCCCTTGGAGAAAACTTNATTGGATATAACGANGAGGTAAAACGCAGTGAACAGTTTGGTACAGCTTTTCTGAGATTTGCTCTTCCTTATAAGCCAGGACATGTCTTTACTGTTGAACCAGGTTGCTACTTCATTCCCGAGCTTATAGAAAAATGGAAGACGGAAGGGAAATTCAAAGAGTTTATCAACTATAATAAGATTGAGGCATATATGTCAATCGGAGGTATCCGTATTGAGGATAATGTTCTGATAACCGAAAAAGGACATAAACTTCTTGGTAAGCCAATTCCAAAAACTATAAATGAAGTGGAATCAATCTGTTCTTAAGAGACCTTTTAACCGCTAAGCACGCAAAGATATTTACTCTCTTTTCTTTCATTGCGATCTTTGCGATTAACAGATTTCAGTTTTTAGTCATCTATAATAAATGAATCGATTATTTGCCATAAGCGATATCCACGGTTGTTATAAGCCATTTTATGAGCTGATTGTAAATTGCATCAAATTGNAAAAATCTGATCAGCTCATTCTTCTTGGTGATTATATTGATCGTGGAGACCGGAGCAAAGATGTAATTGATTTTATTGTTGATCTTAAAAATACGGGCTTTAATGTTGCACCCCTTGCCGGAAATCATGAAGTAATGCTTTTGGATTCTTTTTATAATCCGGAAATTCTTCCATTGTGGCTAATGAACAGCGGTATGTCAACTTTAAATAGTTTCGGAATCAAGAACATAAATGAAATTGATAACAAGTATCTTGATTTTTTTAAATTACTTGATTTTTACAGGATTATTGACAAAATGATCTTTGTCCATGCTGGTTTCGATGATTTTGCAATCGATCCTTTTGAAGACAGACATGGTATGGTTTGGGAATGCAGAACATCATATCAAAATCCTTTACTTTCCAATAAGATCATAATTCATGGTCATAGGCCTAAACCTCTGTTATTTATAAAAGAGTTAATTAATAAAAAATCGAACGTAATACCAATCGATACTGGTTGTGTCTATAATACAGAAATGGGTTATGGAGTTCTTTCAGCACTTGAAGTACATAGTATGACAATGTTTTCTGTGCAGAATGAGTAAATCAGATTCCAAATTGGAGATTTTTCTTATCTGCTTATCTGTCCTGGAGTAATTTCCTCAGATTCACAAAGCCTTATAGAATTCCCTGTTNAACCTAGCAATATTTGTCAGTTTGATCTCTTTAGGGCATTCTGCTTCACACGCACCTGTATTTGAACAGTTCCCGAATCCCATTTCATCCATTTTTTCAACCATTGCTCTGACCCTTTCTTTTGCTTCGATTCTTCCTTGTGGCAAAAGAGCGAACTGTGATATTTTAGCCGAAACGAAAAGCATCGCAGAAGCATTTTTACAGGCTGCAACACATGCTCCACATCCGATACAGATCGCAGAGTCAAAAGCNCTGTCCGATTTAGNCTTCTGAACAAGAATAGAGTTTGCTTCAGGTGCAGCACCTGTATTTACAGAGATAAAGCCACCAGCTACCTGTATCTTGTCAAAAGCACTTCTGTCAACNATCAGATCTTTGATTACCGGGAAAGGTTTTGCTCTCCAGGGCTCTATCCATACAGTATCTCCGTCTTTGAAGTATCTCATTGACAGATGACAGGTGGTAATTGCAGGAACTGGTCCGTGAGGATGCCCATTGATAAACATACCGCATGATCCGCATATGCCTTCACGACAATCATGATCAAACGCCACAGGATCGCCGCCCTCTTCAATAAGTTTTTTATTGAGAGCATCAAGCATCTCAAGGAATGCCATCCGTGGAGATACATCATCCATTTTNTAGGTCTCAAAGTTACCTTTGGCTTTTGCATNTTTCTGACGCCATATTTTTAATGTAAGCTTCATTTTATAATATTATTTTATTTTACCTGTTTGTAGTCTTGTGGTCCTGCACTCCTGCAGTCTTGCAGTCTTGCAGTCCAGTCAGTCTTAATTTCTTTTGACCTGCACGACTATTTATAACTTCTGACTTTCAGTTCNACATCCTCAAATTTTAGTTCTTCCTTATGAAGAATATGAGGGTTCCCTTCGCCCTTGTATTCCCATGCAGCAACATATGCATATTCTTCATCGTTCCTTAGTGCTTCTCCATCGGGTGTCTGATATTCCTCCCTGAAATGAGCCCCGCACGATTCCTTCCTGTTAAGAGCATCATTTACAAGAAGTTCACTAAGCTCGAAATAATCAGCAACCCTCCCGGCTTTTTCGAGTTCCTGGTTAAGCCCGGTATAATGTCCCGGAACATGAAGATCNGTCCAGAATTCTTCCTTAAGCTCTTTAATCAGAATAAGCGCTTTTTTAAGACCCTCTTCATTTCTAACCATGCCGCAATAATCCCACATAATCTTGCCTAATCGTTTGTGGAAAGATGAGGCAGTTTGTTTCCCTTTTATTGAAAGGAATTTTTCAAGTCTTTCAACGACAGCTTTTTCGGTCTCGGCGAATTCAGGTTTATCGGTTGAGATTTTGGGAACACGGATCTCGTCAGCAAGGTAATTGCTAATAGTATTAGGGAGGATAAAGTATCCGTCACCTGAAGCCTGCATAAGGGAGCTCGCTCCTAAACGGTTGGCTCCATGATCGGAAAAGTTAGATTCACCCACAGCATAGAGACCGGGAACAGTTGTCATCAACTCATAGTCAACCCATAATCCACCCATTGTATAATGTCCCGCAGGATAGATACGCATAGGTTCTTCATATGAGTCAATACCTGTTATGGTTTTATACATATCGAAAAGATTGCCATACTTATTCTCGATTGCTTTCTTTCCCTGTTTTTTGATCGCATCCCTGAAATCAAGATTAACTGCCAGTCCGGTCTCTCCAATTCCATAACCTGCGTCGCACCTTTCCTTCGCTGCTCTTGATGCCACATCTCTTGGCACAAGGTTACCAAAAGCAGGATATCTTCTTTCGAGGAAATAGTCCCTGTCTTCCTCAGGTATCTGGTTTGCCGGTCGTGTGTCTCCTTTGGTCTTCGGAACCCAAACCCGTCCGTCATTTCTAAGCGATTCTGACATAAGAGTCAGCTTTGCCTGAAACTCATTTAGTTGTGGTACGCATGTAGGATGTATCTGTATAAAACTCGGATTTGCAAAAAAGGCACCTTTTTTATAAGCCTTCCAGGCAGCTGATGCATTAGAATTCACAGCCAGAGTTGAAAGATAATATATGGTGCCATATCCACCTGTTGCAAGCACAACTGCATGAGCCGCATGTCGTTCGATTTCTCCGGTGATAAGATTTCGCGCAATGATACCACGTGCTTTGCCATCTATCAAAACTATGTCGAGCATCTCTCTCCGGGGATACATGGTGACATTCCCTTTCTTTATCTGCCTGTTAAGCGAAGAATATACACCCAGAAGGCACTGTTGACCGGTTTGTCCCTTTGAATAGAATGTTCTCGATACCTGGACTCCGCCAAATGATCTTGTATCGAGTGTTCCGCCATAATCACGTGCAAAAGGTACTCCGAGGGCAGTAAAATGATCAATTACCTGATTACTTACTTCAGCGGCTCTGTAAACATTCGCTTCACGTGCCCTGAAGTCGCCTCCCTTTATCATATCGTAAAATAGCCTGTAAGTGCTATCACCATCGCTCTGATAGTTTTTCGCTGCATTTATACCACCCTGAGCCGCAACGGAATGAGCCCTTCTGGGCGAATCCTGGTAACANAAGGTTTTTACACTGTATCCGAGTTCACCTAGAGCAGAAGAGGCTCCTGCACCCGACAAACCAGTGCCAATTACTATTATTTCAAGCTTTTTCTTGTTGGCGGGGTTCACAAGTTTAACTGCAGATTTGTACCTGGTCCATTTCATTGAGAGAGGCCCATCGGGTATCTTTGAATTTAGTTTTTCCATGGTAGTAATATTTTCCTTTGGATCTATCTGAAAAGCCATAAACTGATTGAAATAAAAGCAAAACCTGCCGGAATGATTATAGCATACACCAATGCAAAAATCTTCACAACAGGAGACCAAATCCTGTGATTAAGCCCAATCGTCTGGAAAGCTGAATAGAAAGCATGATAAAGATGAAAACCAAGGAGGGCAAAACAGGTTAAATAAATATAATCATATGCAGGNACTTTAAACAGATTGTGAGCTAAAGAATAAAAATCTTCAGCATTCCCTTTAACTATTCCCAGTTTTATAAAATAGAAATTGCAGAAATGAAGAATGAGAAAAGTAAAAACTNCAGCGCCAGTCCAGATCATGAACTTTGAGAAAAATGAAATCTCAGATTTATTTCCGCTTGAATAACCTACNGGNCGGGCNATCCAGTTCTGGATCTGAAGGAGCACNCCAAATGAAATATGTATCAGGATGGTTANGAACAAAACAATTTCCATTATTTTTATAAGCGGNAAAGTCGCCATGAAATGAGCTGCAGCGTTAAATGGACCCGGTTCATTTTTTAGCAACATGAAGTTGATAAATAGATGAAGCGGTAAGAAGGTAAGTAGGAACAAACCCGCCAATGCCATTGTAAATTTTTTGGTAATTGAGGAAAATAAAATTTTACTCATTGGATATGAAGTGTTTAGAGTTTATCTTATTGTCATGATAGGAAGCTTATCAAAGTTAAATCTATTAAATCAGATTTACAATTATATGCTAATTATCACAAATCTCTGTGATCAGCCCGGATATATGCCAATAATTGGGAATTGGTTACCTTTACAAGACTAAATTATTTTTTAAATGTTTTTTCAATACAAAGGAAAGAGAATCCACTATTCCGATGCGGGAAATGGCAAAACCATTGTTCTCCTTCATGGCTATCTTGAATCGTCTGAAGTCTGGAACGGATTTGCAGAAAAACTTGAATCGGAATTCCGGGTTATTTCAATGGATCTGCCTGGTTCGGGACTATCTGATATCTATGGAGAAGTTCATACCATGGAATTTATGGCTCAGGCAGTTGAGGCGCTAATAAATTCTCTGAGATTAAAAAAAGTATTCCTGACCGGACATTCATTAGGAGGTTATGTCGCCCTTGCTTTTCTCGAAATTTTTCCTGACATTCTTTCTGGGTATTGTCTCTTTCATTCCCAACCTTTTCCTGATACTCCTGCAGCTCTGGAGAAAAGAAGACGCGAGATTGAAATTGTGAAAATGGGAAAAAAGAACCTTATGTATCCCGATAATGTAACAAGAATGTTTGCAACATCAAACCTCGAGACTTTTTCCGGAGCCTTGCAGAGGTCAAAAGATATAGCTTCGCAGATTCCGGGTGAAGGAATTATTGCAGTTCTGAACGGAATGATGATACGTCCCTCAAGGTTATCCTTTATGGAGAAAGGCATAGTTCCCTGCCTCTGGATCTTGGGGTCAATGGATAATTACATCCCTTATGAGTTTATTCAGACAATGGTGAATCTTCCTGCAAATGCACGGGTTGTTGTACTTAAAAAATCGGGGCATATGGGTTTTATCGAAGAGGAAAAACTTGCAGTTAAAGTTATCGGCAATTTTGTAAATAGTATTTTCTGAGGCCCCAAACCCCACTTTTCACTCTTGAGTTCTGCCCCCCTCCCGATAGCTATCGGGACCCCCTAAAGGGGGGCTAATTCCCTAACATGAAGAAACCTATTTTTAAAACGAGTTTTACCCCCCTTTAGGGGGGCAGGGGGGCAAATGATTATTTCTTCAGGAAGTCAATCGCATATTTAAGTGTAGTATCAATCTCCTCCCATATGGGATAGAATCCTTTATTATCGAGAATATTACGTGCAATATAAGCTTTCAACTGAGTATGAATTATACTTCCGGATGTCTTTAATCCCGACGGATCTTTCTTTATCCCATTATTGGCTGCAAACTTTACAAACTGATCGAGAAGAGCCTGTCTGTCAAGATACTTTTCCATTTCTCCGGTTTCAGTATATTTTTTCAGAACCTCCCTGTTAGTTTCGGTATATTTTAGTGCAAACCTGTAAATGAGCGATCGTGTTTTAAGAAAGTACGGCGACACACCAGAAGTATCAACAGGAACAAATTTGTCGGGCATAATGCCTCCTCCTCCAAATACAACTTTTCCTCCCTGAGTTGTAAATTTCAGAGAATCAGAAAAATGTATGCTGTCCGATACTTCAAACTCACCATGAGTATACCTTTCACTTATGTCGTCGTTGTATTTTTCAAAGCCATCTTTATATGGTTTTTGAATTGATCTGCCGGTAGGAGTGTAATACCTCGCTATTGTAAGCCTCATACCTGAACCATCTGAGAACGGAATTGGTTCCTGAACCAATCCCTTCCCGAAAGAGCGGCGGCCTATAATTGTTCCCCTGTCATTATCCTGAAGGGCTCCTGCCAGAATCTCGCTTGCCGACGCGCTCCACTCATCTATCAGAACAACCAGGTTGCCATTCTCAAATTCTCCCTTCCCGGTCGCATGTGCCTCGCTTCTCGGTGAGGCTCGTCCTTTCGTATATACAATTAACTGTCCGGTCTTGAGGAACTGGTTCGCAATTTGTATTGCAGCTTCCATAATTCCTCCCGAATTACCCCGGAGATCGAGAATGAGGCTGGTCATTCCATGATCCTTTAATTCTCGGAGTCCTTTCATGAACTCATCAAATGTTGTCATGGCAAATGTGTTGATCTTTAAATATCCTATGTGATCATCCACCATATAATCGACATCAACACTATATATTGGAATTTTATCCCTGGTTATTTCAAATGGAAGAAGTTCTTTCTGGCCACTACGGAGAACTTTTATCTTTACAACAGTGCCTCGTGGCCCTTTTAGCATGCCCATAACCCTTTCATCAAGCATATGTTTCCCAGCAACGAGTGAATCATTAACATACAGAATTTTATCTCCTGGAAGCAGGCCAAGCTTTTCTGAGGGACCACCTGGTATTGTGCTGATTATTAAAATAGTATCTGTCAGCATGCTGAATGATATACCTATTCCCTCAAAATTGCCCTGTAAAGGTTCATTCGAACGGGCCAGATCTTTCGCAGGAATATAAATAGAATGCGGATCAAGTTTTTTCAATATAGCAGGGATAGCAGTCTCAACCAGGTTATTACGATCCACTGAATCGACATAATTAGCTTCAATGATATTCAATATACTGTTTAACTTATCACTTCTTGGCCTTGCATTTGAATGCCGGGCTGAGTTTTGATCAGATGGAAGAAACCGTCCGATTAAAATACCCAGGGCCAGAGCAATTCCAAGTACTAAGGGTAAAAAGACTATTCTTTTTGAGTTATTGTAATTCATAAATATCTTTTTCAGGGTCAATAAATACCAATTCTATACCCGCACGTTTAAGAAGATCAAGGCCATCCGTATTGTGATACCTGTTACAGTACACAACCCGCCTGATTCCTGACTGGATAATAAGCTTTGAACACTCCATACATGGCGAAGTAGTTACATAAAGAGTTGATCCTTCGCTCGAGTTATTTGACTTTGCAACTTTTGTTATGGCATTTGCTTCTGCATGAAGGACATATGGTTTGGTAACATTATTTTCATCTTCACAAATATTTTCAAAACCCGAAGGAGTACCATTATAACCGTCGGAAATAATCATCTTCCCTTTTACTAGCAGAGCTCCCACCTGCCTTCTGACACAATAAGAATTCTGAGCCCAGATCAAAGCCATCTCAATATAGCGTTTATCAAACGCAATCTGCTTTTCACCATATGGTTTCAGATCTTTATTATCTGGCATTGTTTACGGAATTTGAATCAATTTTAAAAGGGTTCAAAGTTAACTAAATTATATTTGGTTTGCTAATCAGATAAACCAGCTTCAGATCAACAATTCAGTAAATATTATATTATAAAATAANTTNTTTTAAAGACTTTTTATTCTTTATGTNATGTTGTCATAATTNTTTCAGGAAAGACTAAATTTGAACCACAGAACCGATAGAACAGGAGAAGNAATTNTTTCGTTTCACCAAATTTTCTGCAATGATTAATTCTGATCACTTACACCCTATAATTGTGCACTTCCCGATTGCACTTATAATTGTTGGATTTTTTGCAGATGTTGCATCACTCTTTTTTAAGAGCGAAAAATGTCTGTCGAAGACTGGATTTTACCTTATGGTATTAGGGTCTTTAGCTGCTTTAGCAGCCTGGTCTTCAGGACACCTATTTACTGAAGCACCAACGCAGGGAGATATTCTAACAGTTTATATTAAACATAAAACAGCAGCACTGGGAACAATGATACTGATTTTTACAGGCACACTTTTCAGGATTTGGCTGGTCCTTAAAAAAAGAGAAGAGACATCNTTNAAATGGATAGTTTTAGGGTTTTATCTTTTATCTTTCATCGCAGTTACATTTACCGGATTTATGGGTGGTAAAATGGTCTATGATTTAATGTTGGGGCAATAAATTTCTTTTTTTTGATTATTTATGCCTGTTGGTTAATAACATTTTGACTTATCAACTGCTTAATAAAAAAGCTAGTTTTATTTTTACACACAATTCTTCCGTCAGTTAAGATATTTAGCAGATCAGAAGATTAAGGGATGTTTTAAAATTGAAAACAACAGGAAGATGAAGAAAGTTTTTTCAGTTTTTCTATTAATTGCACTTTTTGAAGGTCTATCAGCCCAGGAAAAATTTACTGATAAAAGAGATGGCAATGAATATCGTACCATCACCATTGCCGGGGTTACCTGGATGGCAGAGAATCTTAANTTTAAACCTAAAAGCGGAGCATTCTATTTTGATAATGATTCTAATAATGTTCCGGGTTATGGGATCCTTTATGAATGGGAAACCACCAGAAATATTTGTCCTGCAGGATGGCATCTTCCTTCAGGTACCGATTATCAAATACTCGCCAATCATTTTGAACAAAAAAACAGCTGGGGCAGGATTGCATCTGACCCAACTTCATTCGGTATTCAACTTGGAGGTATGCAGGATTATGAAGGTATCTTTTCAGAAATGGATGAGAGTGGATATTACTGGACCTCTACGGAATACGACAAGACCAATGCCGAGTATTTCAGCTATCTTCTTATTGATGATAAACCGGTAATAGATATTTCAAGAAAAGAAGATATTACTGATATTCATGGCACAGAAAAATCCAACAAGTATTCTGTCCGTTGTATCAAAAACTAATGCTGGCTGATTGTAAAATTCATGCGGAGGATATTCGTTAAAAAATCCGGCTTTCTGGTAATAATTACCCTGGTGTTTATGCTCCTTGCGGGTTGTGCAACTCATCATAGACTGAGAAAATATAAGCCTGTTCCCTGCCCATGCGAGAAAGAGAACAAACGTTAAAGAGATATCTCCCTCAATATTATTTTTAATGGACTGAATAAAATATTTAACGTATTTATACGTCATTTTAAAATATAACGTATATTTACGTCAAATATGAAAGGTTATGGCTTATAACAAAAGCGAATTATTCAGCACAGAACTGCAAAATTGCTCACTGCTTTTCAAGGCTCTTGCCCATCCGGCTCGTCTGGCAATACTTAAATACCTTGCGGAGACAAAAACATGCATTACAGGAGACCTTGCCGATGAGCTTCCACTTGGAAGAACTACTGTAAACCAGCACCTGACTGAACTTAAAGAGGCCGGGTTGATTCAGGGTACAACAGAAGGCGCAAAAACCTGCTATTGTTTAAATCTTAAAAATGTTTGCGAATTAAAAAGAATGGCAGATAAGTTTTTGACTGATATTAACATTTCCGGATCCTTTAAATGTTAAAAACAATTTGAAAATGAAAGTACTTATTTTATGTACAGGCAACAGCTGCAGAAGTCAGATGGCCCAGGGTTTCCTTCAATCGTTCGATAAAAGGAACAAGGTCTGTTCCGCAGGAACTTTTCCTGCATCAAAAGTTAATCCCAATGCTATTAAAGTAATGGGTGAAGTCGGTATTGACATCAGTGAGAATTCTCCAAAGAGCGTCAACCAGTATCTTGATGATGAGTGGGATTTTGTTATTACTGTTTGTGACGATGCTAAAGAAACCTGCCCTCTTTTTCTCGGGAAGGTAAAACATCGTCTGCATATGGGTTTCGAAGATCCCTCAAATGCCATGGGATCTGAGGATTTCATAGTGAGCGAATTCCGGAGGATAAGGGATAAAATAAAATCTGAATTCTATGAATTTTATAACAATTTTTTAATTTAAAATGAAATACTCATTCTTACTAGGCGAGACTCCAAACATTGATACTGTAATCCCTCTCGTCGCCACCAAAAATGATTTCATGGATTTTCTTGGTGCAGTTATGGTGCGTTGGGGAATGAACCGTAATAACTACAGGATAAGTCCGGGACTTTATGGAGTTGGTACGCCTGATGAAATGTCAGATGTCTTCGTTACTGCAAATTACAAGCTCTCATTCGATGCCCTCAGAAAAAGCCTGTACGCAATAAATGGTTGGATACTGGTTCTCGACACTAAAGGAGTCAATGTCTGGTGTGCTGCAGGAAAGGGTACTTTCGGTACTAAAGAACTTGTCAACAGAATAAAACTTACATCGCTCGAAAAAATAGTAAATCACAAGCGTCTGATTTTGCCTCAGTTGGGTGCCACAGGTATAGCTGCCCATAAGGTTAAAGAGGATTCCGGCTTCAATGTTTATTATGGCCCTGTTCGTGCAGCAGATATAAAAAGATTTATAAGTGAAGGTTACAGAGCCGATAAGGTTATGAGGAGGGTTTCTTTTGGTTTCATCGATCGGATAAAACTTATTCCAAATGATTTTATGTACGGAAAATTCATCCTCCTTGGTGCAATTGCAATCTTCATTATTATTTCAGGACTAAGCCATAAAGGGATTTCCTACAGGGACTTTTGGGAGAATAGCGGACCTGCGGTATTGAGTGTGCTTCTTGCATATATTTCAGGTACTGTCATTACTCCGATGTTGTTGCCTTATATTCCTGGTCGAAGATTTTCTCTGAAGGGATTTTATTCAGGTGCCCTGGTCTTCGTTATTCTATACATACTGAAGCTTACCGGATCCAATATTTTTGAAACGGTATCATGGTTTCTAGTTATAACGGCAATTTCATCTTTCCTTGCAATGAATTTTACCGGATCGTCAACTTACACCTCATTATCAGGTGTCAGAAAAGAGATGAAGATCTCAGTACCATTGCAGATAGGATTTGCCGCAATGGGTATTATTTTACAAGTCGTGGGGAAATTTATTTAATAATATGCTTATGAAAGATTTAGTGTATCTGCCTGATGTTGTAACACTCAGTTTATGTGAAGAGACATGCAATGGATGTGGGATGTGTGTTAAAGTGTGTCCTCACAATGTTTTTGAGCTTTCAGGGGGGAAAGCGCACATTATAAGAAAGGATTATTGTATGGAATGTGGCGCATGTGCAATGAATTGCCAGCCAAATGCTATAAAAGTGAAATCCGGAGTTGGTTGTGCTGCAGGAATTATTAATGGGATACTGAAAAATTCAGAAGCGACTTGCGGCTGTTCTGACTCTACCTCAACCTCAACCTGTTGTTAAAATGAAAGCAAAACTTAAATTCTTTGACCGGTATCTTACATTGTGGATATTTCTGGCAATGTTCATTGGTGTTTTTTCAGGATATTTTTTCCCATCAATAGCCACGTTCTGGGATTCATTAAAATCCAGTCCCGAAAGTACCACAAATATTCCCATTGCCATAGGATTAATACTTATGATGTATCCCCCATTGGCAAAGGTGAGATATGAAGAATTAGGAGGAGTATTCCGCAATTTTAAAATCCTTAGCCTTTCTCTCTTACAGAACTGGATAATCGGTCCTGTTCTTATGTTTGCCCTTGCAATTCTGTTTTTCAAACTATTTCCCGGGAAAGATAATTCAAACCTTCCCTACATGTACGGGATAATTATGATTGGTCTGGCCAGATGTATTGCAATGGTAATTGTCTGGAACGATCTTGCAAAAGGCGACGCTGAATATTGTGCCGGACTGGTGGCTTTTAACTCGGTATTCCAGGTCCTGTTTTTTTCAATCTATGCCTGGGTATTTATTGCTGTTTTACCTGCCTGGTTCGGTGTTCCGACTAACTCCGTGGTTGATAATATAACTATAAGTCAGATAGCCAAAAGCGTTTTTATTTACCTGGGAATACCGTTCATCTCCGGATTTCTTACCCGATTTATATTAATAAGGGTTAAAAGCAAGGAATGGTATCATACCCGGTTTATTCCAAAGATCAGTCCTGTTACTCTTATATCATTGTTATTCACTATCCTTGTTATGTTCTCACTGAAAGGTGAATTTATTGTCAAACTTCCTCTGGATGTGATAGCTGTAGCTGTTCCTCTGATTATTTACTTTCTTATAATGTTCCTTTCTTCATTTTTCATGAGCAGGAAGGCTGGTGCCACATATGAGCAAACAGTGACGCTTTCGTTTACAGCGGCAAGCAACAATTTTGAGCTGGCCATAGCTGTAGCAATAGCTGTCTTTGGAATAAACTCCGGTGAAGCTTTTACTGCTGTGATCGGTCCCCTGGTTGAAGTCCCGGTAATGATCGGACTGGTGAATGTGGCACTTTTGCTTAAGAAAAAGTATTTTATACCTTTATGATTGCAACTGAGGCAGGAAAACTGCTTTAGTACATTTTTTAAATCATAACTATACAATCTGAAGGTTTAATGGGAGAAAGTATTGTTACTATGTCGATTGCCGGTTTCATAACTGGCTTTCTCTTTTCTATGCCAATTGCCGGGCCGGTTAGCATTATGATCACTTCCAATGCGCTTAAAGGAAGACTCCGTTACTGTAACTTGTTTAACCTTGGTGCTTCATTTGGGGATTTTATTTACGTTTTTATTGCGGTTTTTGGTCTTACTAAACTATATACGTTCTATAAACCAATCATNCCTTACATATTCTCATTTGGTGCATTATTACTTATTTTCCTTGGATATAAGATTTTCAGAACAAAATTCGATATAGAACATCTCGAGGATAAGATCCATTTATCTGGTAAAACTAAAAATAAGGAAAGAGGGGCTTTTTATACAGGATTCATGATTAACTTCCTGAATCCCACACTATTCATTGGATGGCTCACTTCTTCCTTGTTAGTGATTTCGTTTATAGCCGCCCTGGGATTTCATACAGGCGGATTAGCTATTAAAATAGATCAGAATGCAAAAGAAATAAGCAACATTGAGGGGAAAAAGATAGAAAGCCATCACGACTCAGTTATTAAGAAACTTGATAATTTTCAATTACTGAAAATTAAGAACCACCAGGTAGATCAAACAGTCTTTCCCCCTTCATTTCATCTGGCAATAAGTATTTGTTATGCTTTCTTCATTGCTCTTGGCAGTATTGTCTGGTTTTATCTTTTGTCCTACATGATAGTCCGATACCGTACCCGCATAAATATCAAGATAATTGCAGGCTTCGTTAAAAGTCTTGGAGTCTTCCTGTGTTTTATCGGAAGTTACTTTGGATATCAGGCTATCAGGATGTTTATCAATTTGAAAATTTGAAAATTCGACAATTTTCAAATTATTTCTTGTTCCCGGTTTTGTGCATTACTACAGTTGTCTCATCGAGGGTGATAATATAGCCTTTCCCTGCTTTCTCAAAAAAAGGTTTAATATGCTCAATGAATGGTTCTATTCTGTGAGATTCGTCAATTATCTCAATTACCAGAGGAATTTTCTCTGAAATCTCCCACAGTTTATTGCTGTATATTTCGCTGCTGGCACCGAAACCCATAATACCTTTTAAAACAGTGGCGCCTGTCAGACCATATGACCTTGCTGCATACACAATTACCTCATATAAAGAAGAGTGTTCAAACTTGTCTGTTGAGCTTATGTATATCCGTAATCGATAGGCTTTGTCTTCAGGTTTCATAGTTCAGTTAAATTTTTGTAATCACTACTCCGAAAAATGTGGCGGCAATTCCAAGGAAAACACTGAGCCCGGTATATAATGCAAAATGGAAAAAATCACCATCCCGGAGAAGAGCCATGTTTTCATTGGCAAATGTTGAAAATGTGGTGAACCCTCCGCAAAAACCGACAGCAAGAAACATTTTCCAACCAGGGGTAAGCAGAGAGCTGCGTTCAGAGAAACCATATATCAGTCCAATTATAAGACATCCTGAAATATTTACAAAAAAGGTCCCGAAAGGGAAAGTTGAAGGAAGATTATTCTGAAAAAAGCGTGATGCAAGAAATCTTGAGATACTTCCCAGAAATCCTCCTGTACCGATTAGCAGTAATGTCTTTATCATATAAGCCTGAAATACCTCAATTTGGAGCAAAGTGCGACACAAAGTAAATCAAAGAAATCATTCCTTCCGATAAGATCTGTAAAAAATAAAAGCTGAAAGCTGAAATACTGCTAAATTTGGGATTGTCTATGAAATATGANTCAGCCAGGTTTCTATAAGGAAATATTGAGAACTGCTATATTCTTGTTTNCGTTGTTCTATTGTTCATTATGCCTTGCGCAGAGTGACACAATTAATGATTCTTCCTCACGTCATATAAATCTCAACCTTTCTTACAATAGTTCTCTGATT
>JGI20214J51650_10000364_pt1 | contig 28232 bp, 25 predicted proteins | sample WetSurMetagenome_FD_51650 | JGI IMG/M metagenome (IMG submission 51650) | reverse complement strand
CCTCCCTCCCTCGCCAGGAGCTGGACGGAAACGCCCGCGCTGCGCGCGATCTGGCCGCCCCTGCCGGGCCTCACCTCGACATTGTGGATCATCGAGCCCAGNGGGATCCTCTCGAGGGGCAGGTGGTTGCCGACCTCCGGGGGAGCGTCGGGNCCGGACAGGATGGTCTGTCCCGTCTTGAGCCCCTCGGGGGCGAGGACGTAGCGCTTCTCGCCGTCGGGGTAGAAGACGAGGGCGATCCTGGCGGAGCGGTTGGGATCGTACTCGATGGTCTCCACCCTGCCAGGTATTCCGAACTTGTTGCGCCGGAAGTCGACAAGCCGGTACTGGCGCTTGTGGCCGCCACCCTTGTGACGGCAGGTGACCCGTCCGTAGCTGTTTCTCCCGGCCGTCCGGTTGAGGGGCTGCATGAGGGACTTCTCGCCTGTGCCGCGGGTGATCATCGAGAAGTCGGGCAGCACCGTGTGCCGGGTGCCGGGGGTGACTGGCTTCAGCCTTCTGTTGCCCATTAGCCTACACCCCTTCGAAGAAGTCGACCTTCTGGCCTTCAGCCAGGGTCACTATGGCCTTCTTCCAGGAGGATCTCCTCCCGAGGTTCCGGCCGAGGCGCTTCTTCTTGCCTTGCATGTTGATCGTGTGGACCGCGGTGACCGTCACGTTGAAGAGCTCCTGCACCGCGCGGGCGATCTCGCCCTTCGTGGCCTCCCGCGGCACGCGGAAGAAGTAGCGGTTGTGGATCTCCCTGTCCGCCGTCGACTTCTCGGTCACCAGAGGAGTCAGGATTATCTGCCGTGCGTCCATCACTGCACCCTCTCCTTCAGGATGTCCACGGCCGCCTCGGAGAGGAGGACGACCTCGGAGCCCACGAGGGTGCGAACGCTGACGCTCCTGGCTGACACGGCCTCGATACGCGGGATGTTGCGGGCAGCCCTGAGGGTCTCGGCGTCTCCCTCTTCGAGCAGGATGACCGTCCTGCGACCCTCGAGCCCGTGGTGCGCGAGCATCTCGGCTATCTCGCGGGTCCTCCCGGTGGTCTTCAGGTCGCGGATCAGGCGGAGGTTGCCCTCGGCGAGCCTCTCGCTGAGGATGCCGGCCACCGCCCTGCGCCGGACCTTGCGGTTGATCTTGAGGTTCCAGATGCGGGGATGNGGTCCGTGGGCCACGCCNCCGCCCACCCACACGGGCGATCGGAAACTGCCCGCACGGGCGTGTCCGGTGTGCTTCTGCTTCCAGGGCTTCGCCCCGGTGTAGCTCACGTCGCTGCGGTCCTTGCTGGAGGCGGTGCCGGCGCGAGCGTTGAGCTGCTCGGCCCTCACGACCTCCCACAGCACGTGGGTGGAGACGCCCATGCCGAAGATCTCCTCGGGGAGATCGGTGGTACCCACCTCTTCACCCATCATGTTGTAGATCCTGGCCTCCGCCATGGCTAGCGACCCCCTCTCTGCTGCTTGCGAACGAGGAGGTAACCGTTCTTCGAGCCGGGCACGGCGCCCTTGAGGATCAGCAGATTGTTCTCGGTGTCCACGCGGACGACCTCGAGGTTCTTGACCGTGGTGCGGGTCGCGCCGTCGCGTCCTGGCATCTTCTTGCCGTCCCAGACCTCGGCCGGCGTTGTATGCTGGCCGATGGACCCGGGTACGCGCTTGGACTTGCACCCGTGCGCATTGTCGCCGCCCGAGAAGCCATGGCGCTTCACGACGCCCTGGAAGCCCTTCCCCTTGGAGAGACCGGTGACATCCACCTTCTCGCCTGGGACGAACATGGAGATCTCCATGAAGTCGCCGGGCCGGACCTCGCGCCCCGCGGGAAGCGGGACCTCGACCAGGCAGGCGACCGGAGGAGCTCCGGCCTTGTCCAGATGCCCCAGCTCCGGCTTCAGGAGCCGGCTCTTCTTCTGGGCCCGGTACCCGATCTGGGCGGCCTCGTAGCCGTCCTTCTCGAGCGTCCTGACCTGAACGACAGGGCACGGACGGGCTTCGAGGACGGTGACGGGCACCACCCGTCCATCCTCGCGGAACAAGCGGGTCATACCCACTTTCCGAGCCATAATACCGCTCATGGCACTCCCGTCGCTGAAGTCCCCTCTTGGCGGAGGGACAAGCGTTTCTGTTACTTGATCGGCACCGGCCTCCGGATCGCCCGCCCGCGGATCCGAACGGCCCTTTCTCTCTTAGCCCGGCTCGCCGGGCCAGTCAGAATACTTCGCTACCTGACCTCTACGTCGACCCCGGAGGGGACGTCGAGCTGTCTGAGAACCTCTGTGGTCTGTTCGCCCGGATCACGGATCTCGATGAGGCGTGAATGGATCCTCATCTCGAACTGCTCGCGCGATTTCTTGTCCACGTGCGGACTGCGGAGGACCGTGATCAGGGAGCGCTTGGTGGGGAGCGGGATGGGACCCGCCACTACCGCGCCGGTCTGCTTCACACCCCTGACGATGCTCTGGGCCGAGCGGTCGAGCAGGCGGTGGTCGTAGGCCCGGAGACGAATGCGCAATTTGAGTTCGTTCACCTTCTCCCCTTCCGAAACCGGCACGGCTGGACACTCCCCGGTCCGGGCTGGCCGGCAAGCTCAGGAAATGCCCATCCTCGCGAGAAGCGCCGCAGCTACTGAAGGCGGCACCTCGGTGTATTCAAGGAGCTGCATCGTATAACCAGCGCGACCCTGGGTCAGGGAGCGCAGGGACGTAGTATAGCCAAACAGCTCTGCAAGTGGTACCCTTGCCTCGATGGCGCTCGTCTCGCCCCTGGGGTCCATGGCGGAGACCCTGCCCCTCCTCGCGCCGATGTCGCCGATGACCTCGCCCACGTAATCGGGCGGGCAGATGATGTCGAGCTTCATGACGGGCTCGAGCAGCACCGGGCTGGCCGCCCTGAGGGCGTCGCGCACCGCGGCGGAGGCGGCGCTCGAATAGCCGATCGCGGTGCTCTCGCCTTCCGCGTGCCGCATCTCCAGTATCTCGACCTTCACGGAGTCCACCGGGAAGCCCGCAAGGGGTCCGGCCCCGGTCGATCCGCGCACACCCACGCGGACGGCTTCCATGTATTCCTCGGGTATCGCCGAGAGCGCATGGGCGAACGCGAAGGTGACTCCGGCGGGGCCGCGCGAGACGGCGAGGCGCGTGTATCCGAGATGCCTCCTGCCCTGTATCTCGCGGTCGAAGGAGGACTCGGCCTCGCCCCTGCCGGAGACGCTCTCGCGATAGGACACCTGCGGGCGCCCCGTCCTGACCCTCACCCGCTTCTCGCGCTGGAGCCTGTCGACGATTATCTCGAGGTGGAGCTCGCCCATGCCGCGGACGAGCATCTGACCGGACTCCTCGTCCGTCGCCACCCTGAGTGTCGGGTCTTCGCTGATCATCTCTGCAAGGGCCTCTTCCAGCGCCTTGTCGTCCTTCGTGCTCTCAGGCTCGATCGACATCTGCATGACCGGGTCCGGGAACGTCATGGGCTCGAGAAGGAGCGGATGGTCCATGTCCGTCAGTGTATCGCCGGTTGCGGCTGTCTTGAGACCCACCGCGGCAATCTCCCCGGCGGCGACCTCCTCGAGGTTGGACCTCTTGTCGGCGTGCATTCGGAGGAGCCGTCCGAGCCTCTCCCTCCGACCCGTGCGGTTGTTCAGGATGGTGTCCCCGTCGGCGGCGATACCCGAATAGACCCGGATGTAGGCGAGTCGGCCGAGGTGATCGTCCGTCTGGATCTTGAAGACCAGGGCCGTGAAGGGCTCCTCCTCGCTGCGCTGCCTGATCTCGGGGGTGCCGTCGGCGCGGTGCCCGGACACGGCCGGGAGGTCCAGCGGCGACGGCAGCCATTCGACGATGGCATCGAGAAGGGGCTGTATCCCGATGTTGCGAAGCGCCGCACCGCAAAGCACGGGGACGAACCTCCCCTGCACGGTGCCCCGCCGGATGAGCGACCGCACCTCATCGGCCTCCAGGGAGCCGGCGAAGTATCTCTCCATGGCGGAGTCGTCCAGCTCGGCGGCCGCCTCCCAGACAGTCTCCCTGGCCTCGACGAGGGCGTCGGCCATGGCGGGGGGGACCGGCCTTCGGGAGATGGAGGAGCCCTGGCTCGCCTCGTCGAAGTAGAGGGCGTCCCCTTCGAGGACACTCACTATCCCCTCGAAGGACGAGCCGCTGCCTATGGGGAGGAAGACCGGGAGCGGCCGGGCGCCCAGCCGCTCGCGCATGCTCTTGATCACATTCGCGAAGTCGGCGCCCTGCCTGTCCATCTTGTTGATGAAGGCGATGCGGGGCACCCCGTACCTGTCGGCCTGGTGCCACACCGTCTCGGACTGCGGCTGGACGCCTCCCACGGCGCAGAACACGGCCACGGCCCCGTCCAGCACCCGCAGGCTGCGCTCGACCTCGACCGTGAAGTCGACGTGCCCCGGGGTGTCGATGATGTTGATCTGGGACTTGCGCCAGGAGCAGGTGGTGGCCGCGGCGGTTATGGTTATGCCGCGCTCGCGCTCCTGGGGCATCCAGTCCATCGTGGCGGTGCCATGGTCGACGTCACCCATGCGGTAGAGCCGCCCCGTGTAGAACAGGATGCGCTCGGTGACCGTCGTCTTCCCGGCATCGATGTGGGCCATGATGCCGATGTTCCGGATGGAATCCGGCGCTGCCCTTCCCATGGATACGCTCTCTCCTGTCGCTGCCTCGGCAGGCCCGCTTCCAGTTGCCCTCAGCCGCGACGGAGGCGCATCCGGGAAGCCCGGTGCGTCGCCTTACCAGCGGTAATGGGCGAAGGCCTTGTTGGCCTCGGCCATCTTGTGAGTCTCCTCGCGCTTCTTCACGCTGCCGGAACCCTCGCCGCGGGCTGCGTCCATCAGCTCGGCTGCGAGCCTGTCGGCCATCGAGCGCCCCTTGCGCTGGCGGGAGTACTGGATGATCCAGCGGATGGCTAGGGCGTCGCGCTCGGCGGGGCGGACCTCCATCGGGACCTGGTAGGTGGATCCGCCGACGCGGCGGGATTTGACCTTGAGGACGGGTCGGACGTTGTTCATGGCGCGGTTGAAGACGCCGAGGCCGTCGGATCCCATCTTCTCCTCGATGATGTCCATGGCGTCGTAGAATATGCTCGTCGCCACGGGCTTCTTTCCCCGTTCCATCAGGTTGTTGATGAACTTCGACACGAGAGTGTTGCCATACCTGCTGTCAGGCAGGACCTCGCGCTTCTTCGGTGTGGCTCGTCTGGACATTCTCTCGGACTTCCTCCCGCAGAACCTCCGTCAGGAGGGTCTCTTCGCTCCGTACTTNGATCTGCTCTGACGTCTTCCCTCGACACCGGAAGCGTCTTCCACGCCTCTGATAATGTGATAGCGCACCCCGGGCAGGTCCTTGACCCTGCCGCCCCTGACCAGGACGACCGAATGCTCGTTCAGGTTGTGGCCTTCGCCGGGGATATAGCAGGTCACCTCGTAGCCGTTGCGCAGGCGCACACGGGCGACCTTGCGGAGAGCCGAATTCGGCTTCTTGGGGGTTGATGTGTACACNCGGGTGCAGATGCCCTTCTTCTGAGGGCAGCCCATCAGGGCCGGAGCCTTGGTCTTCGACGTCGGCTTCGTGCGTCCCNTGCGGACGAGCTGGTTGATAGTCGGCAAGACANCTCCTTTCAGGCCGTTTGCCAAACAAGGGCAATGAGTTTAGACATCGTAGGCCTCTGCGTCAATGCCGGGTTCCTCCGGCGGTCCCGGCGGCTCGTTGCCATCGGGGAGTGTGAGGACGACGTCGCGGTAGGCCTTCATGCCCGTGCCGGCAGGGATCAGATGCCCTGCTATGACGTTTTCCTTCAGGCCGTTCAGATGATCGATCTTCCCTTCCACCGCCGCGTCGGCCAGGACCGTGTTGGTCTCCTGGAACGAGGCTGCGGAGAGGAAGCTGTCCGTGGCCAGCGAGGCCCGGGTGATCCCGAGGAGCTGGACATCGCTGGTGGCCGGGCGCCGGCCTTCGCGCATCATCGAGTCGTTCTCTCGGTTCAGCACCAGCCTGTCGATCTGCGAGCCTTCGAGGAATCTGGTNTCTCCCGGATCCTCGATCCTGGCCTTCGCGATCATCTGGCGGATGACGATGCCGATGTGCTTGTCGTTGATCTTCACGCCCTGGAGCCTGTACACCTCCTGGATCTCGTTCAGGAGGTANTCCTCGACGGCCTCNGTGCCCTTGATCCTCAGGATGTCGTGAGGGTCGAGAGGTCCTTCGGTGAGCTTGTCCCCGGCCTCGACGCGGTCTCCCTCGCGCACCCTGATATGGCGGGTGGCGGGGATCTTGGCGCTGGCCTCCTGCCCCTGGTCGCCCCGGATGGTGATGGTCCGTATGCCGGCCTTGATGGGGCTGAGCGAGACCACGCCGCTGATCTCGGCGATGGAGGCTGCCTCGGAGGGTCTGCGGGCCTCGAAGAGCTCGTCCACCCTCGGCAGGCCGCCCGTGATGTCCCTCTGCTGGGTCAGCTTCTGCTCGATCCTCGCTATGTGCATGCCGCTCCCGATCAGGCCGGCGTCGTGCACTCTGAGGTGGGCGCCGGTGGGGATAGCGTACATGCCGAGTATCTCCTCGCGGATGAACTCCTCCACAGGATCCACCGCTCTCTCGCGGCTCTTGCCGCGGACGGCTGTCACGACCTTCGCCGCCCTGTGGCTGAATCCGCAGATGAAGACCATCCGGCTCTCCTCAAGGGCATCGGCGATCTTGCGGATCACGCGCCTGGTGGCGGGCTGGGCCCTGTCCACGGCGCCCAGGGCGAGGACGAAGGGCGAGTCGAGCGAGATGCCGACCAGCGCTGAGACGAGGTCGTTCTCGAGCTGCTCGTTCCTGCGGGCCTGGGAGGATTCGGACATCTGCCTGACGGTCTCGCGGAGCAGGGCGGCCTTCTCCTTGCCTTCCTTCCTGCGCGACCTGCCCGCCGGACCCTCGAGCAGGGCCTCGATGCCGGCGAAGATCAGGCCGTATGCGCCGGTGGGCATCTTCCGCGGATCGACCCTGACGAACGGGATCCCGAATGCGGAGGAACCCGCCTCGAGCTCGTCGATCAGGGTATCCGGATGCATGGAGCTTACTTCGGCGTAGGCGTACACCATCCTGCCGTGCTTCTGCTGCACGGCCTCGGTGACGAACTCCTCGAAGCGGCGCATCTCCTGGTCGCGCCTGCGGGAGCGGCCGGTGAGGACCGCGANGTGGCCCGACAGGATGAAGACATGGGGGTGCAGCGTCTTGCTGCGGTCCTCCACGATCACCATCTGCTTGCGCTGCTCGGTGTCGGTCTGCTCGGAGAGGGTGATGTCCTCCTCGATGTCGACGTAATGGACCGTGCCCGACTGCTCGGCGACGATGGGGATGACGAACGGGTCGCTGAGGCAGATGATGTCGCCCCTGGAGACGACCTGGGCATCCGTCACCTGGAGGATGGACCCCACGACGATGTCGTAGGTCGAGAGGATCTCTCCGGTGCCGTCGAGGATGTCGATCTGACCGTTGCGGGTGGCGATGTCGAGCGGNGAGCCGTTCTCGTCGACGCCCTTGACTATGTACATGTTGCGGAAGCCGATGCGGCCGGCGTGGCGAGCCTTGACCTCGGACTCCTTGGCTTCCCGCCCTGCGACGCCACCGGTATGGAAGGTCCTCAGGGTGAGCTGGGTGCCCGGCTCGCCGATGCTCTGTGCCGCGATGACGCCGACGGCCTCGCCNACAGTCACGTTGCGGTTGCGCGAGAGATCCCACCCGTAGCACTTCGCGCACAGGCCCCGGGGGGCCTCGCACGTGAGCGTGCTGCGGATGCGGACGGCCTCGATGCCGTGATCCTCGATCATCCTNGCNAGCTCGGCCGTGATCTCCTGGCCCGCCTCGCAGATGATCTCGTCGGTGACGGGGTCGAAGACGTCCTCCGCGGTCACCCTGCCGAGGATGCGGTCGCGNAGAGGCTCGATGATCTCCTCACCCTCCTTGAGGGGGGTGATCGTGCGTCCCCTTATGGTTCCGCAGTCCTCCATCGTGATCACCACATCCTGGTTGACATCGACCAGCCTGCGGGTGAGGTACCCCGCGTCGGCNGTCTTCAGAGCCGTGTCCGCCAGACCNTTGCGGGAGCCGTGCGTGGAGATGGAGTACTCTATNACCGACAGCCCCTCCTTGAGGGAGGAGATGATCGGGGTTTCTATCGTCTCGCCGATCTCGCCCGCCAGCCTCTTCCTGGGCTTGGCCATGAGGCCTCTCATGCCGGCGAGCTGCTTGACCTGGTCGACGCTGCCCCTGGCTCCCGAGATGGCCATCATGTAGATGGGGTTGAAGCCGTGGTTCTGCTCCTTCAGGGCGGCCATCATGGCGTTCTTCACCTCTTCGGTGGCCTGGGTCCAGAGGTCGATGACCCTGTTGTAGCGCTCGGCGTCGGTGAACTCGCCCCTGGCCGCGCGGGCCTGGATCTCGGCGATGGCCTTCCTCGTCCTCTCGATGATCTGCTTCTTCTCGGGCGGGATGACCATGTCGTCCATGCCCACCGTGAGGCCCGAGTCGGTGGCGCACCTGAAGCCCATGGACTTCAGGTTGTCNAGGAACACGGCGGTGTGAACCGGTCCGAGCTCCTCGAAGCATCTGGAGACCAGCGCNGCGAGGCCCTTCTTCCCGAAGATCTTCTCGTGGGGGATCTGGGCGTTGCCCATGACGAACCCCATGTCCTCGGGGACTATCTCGTTGAAGAGCACCTGGCCTACCGTGGTNTAGTCCTTCCAGAAGGCGGGGGTGCGCGTCTCGCCGGAGGCGTCCTTCTCCACGAGCTTGTTGATGCCCCTGACCTTGATCTTCGTGTGCAGCGAGATCCTGCCAGCATCGTAGGCGCCGCGGACCTCCTCGGAGGAGGAGAAGATCATGCCTTCGCCCCTCAGGCCCGACAGCGGCTTCGTGAGGTAGTAGCACCCGATGACCATGTCGTGGCTCGGAGTCGCCACCGGCTCTCCGCTCGCGGGCTTGAGGATGTTGCGGGTGCCCAGCATGAGCAGCCTGGCCTCAACCTGGGCCTCCGACGAGAGAGGCACGTGGACAGCCATCTGGTCTCCGTCGAAGTCTGCGTTGAAGGCGGCGCAGGCGAGCGGGTGCAGCCTGATCGCGAGGCCCTCGACGAGTATCGGCTCGAACGCCTGGATGCCAAGCCTGTGCAGGGTCGGGGCGCGGTTGAGGAGCACCGGGTGGTCGCGGATGACCGTCTCGAGGACTCCCCAGACCGCCTCGTCCTTCTCCTCGCCGCGCTTGGCGATCATCTTCTCGACCCTCTTCGTGGCCATCTTCACGCCTTCGTCGTTCAGCTCGGCGAGGCCGGCTATGACGAAGGGCTTGAACAGCTCGAGGGCCATCGTCTTGGGAAGGCCGCACTGGTGGAACTTCAGCTCGGGACCGACCACGATGACGCTTCGGCCCGAGTAGTCGACCCGCTTGCCCAGCAGGTTCTGGCGGAACCGGCCGCGCTTGCCCTTGAGCAGGTCGGACAGGCTCCTGAGAGGCCTCATCCCGGCACCCTTCACGGGCTTGCGGCGGGAGCTGTTGTCCAGCACCGCGTCCACCGCCTCCTGGAGCATCCTCTTCTCGTTGCGGAGGATGACTTCCGGGGCCTGGAGGTCGAGCAGGCGGCGGAGCCTGTTGTTCCTGTTGATGACCCTGCGGTAGAGATCGTTGAGATCGCTCGAGGCGAAGCGCCCGCCTTCGAGCGGGACGAGCGGGCGCAGGTCCGGCGGAAGCACCGGGAGCACCCTGAGGATCATCCACTCCGGCTTGTTGTCGTTGCGGGACAGCCGGAAGGACTCGACCTCCTTCAGCCTCTTCACGTTCTTCTGGCGCCTGGCCGCCGTGGTCTCGTTGGCTATGCTGGTGCGGAGGGCCGCGGCCAGCTCGTCGAGATCGAGCTTCTTGAGCAGCAGCTCGACCGAGTCGGCGCCCATGTGGACCTTGAAGACGTCACCGTAGGTTTCGCGGGCGACCCTGTACTCCTCCTCGGACAGCACGGTGCCGGCCGGAAGGGAGGGATGCTCGGACTCGATGACCATGTAGGACTCGTAATAGATGACTCGCTCGAGGTCCATGTTGGTGATGTCGAGGAGCTTGGATATCTTGCGGGTCTTGAAGTACCAGATGTGGGTGACGGGCACGGCCAGCTCGATGTGCCCCATCCTCTCGCGCCTCACGCGGGAGTGTGTCACCTCGACGCCGCACCGGTCGCACTTCACACCGCGGTAACGGATCCTCTTGTACTTGCCGCAACTGCATTCCCAGTCCTTGACCGGGCCGAAGATCCTCTCGCAGAACAGGCCGTCGGGCTCGGGCTTGAAGGACCTGTAATTGATGGTCTCGGCCTTGGTCACCTCGCCGTAGGACCAGCTCCTGATCTTCTCGGGAGAGGCCAGGCTTATCTTGATCCCGCGGAAGTTGGCGGGGAATGCCCTCGCGTCCCTCATGGAAATGGTCTCGAGCATTCCTACTTCTCCTCCTCAGCGACCAGCTCCACGTCGAGAGCAAGGCTCCTCATTTCATTGAGCAGCACGTTGAAGGACTCGGGGACGCCCGGGTCCGGGATGTTCTCGTTGTTCACGACCGCGCTGTAGGCCCTGGAGCGGCCTTCCGAGTCGTCGGACTTGATCGTGAGCATCTCGCGGAGCGTGAACGCGGCGCCATAGGCCTCGAGGGCCCAGACCTCCATCTCGCCCAGCCTCTGTCCGCCCTTCTGGGCCTTGCCGCCCAGGGGCTGCTGAGTGACCATGGCATACGGACCTGTGGACCTGGCGTGCATCTTGTCCTCTACCTGGTGCGCGAGCTTCATCATGTACATGACGCCGACGGTGACGCGCTGGCTCATGGGCTCGCCGGTGCGCCCGTCGTAGAGAACCGTCTTCCCGTCCTCGGGCAGCTTCGCCTCGCGGAGACAGCCCCTCACCTGATCGTTCGTGGCGGAGTCGAAGACGGGTGTGACCGCGTCGAATCCGAGTGTCCGGGCCACCCATCCCAGATTCGTCTCCATGATCTGGCCGACGTTCATTCGGGAAGGGACGCCCAGCGGGTTGACGCAGATGTCCACCGGAGTGCCGTCGGGCAGGTGCGGCATGTCCTCCTCGGGGACGATGATGCTCACCACACCCTTGTTTCCGTGACGTCCCGCCATCTTGTCTCCGACCTGCAGCTTCCTCCGGCTGGCGATGTACACCTTGACCAGCTTGAGGGTGCCGGGCTGGAGCTCGTCGCCGCGGTTGATCTTGTCCATCTCGATCTCGAACTCGCGGTTGAGCTTGTCTAGCTGCGTGCCGGAACGGCGAAGGACCTGCCGGGCCGAGTCGTCGGTGCCCAGCTCCTCGACGAGCTGCTGGTTGAAGTCGACATCGCTGAAGCTGATCTTGTTCAGTATCGTGGCCGTCAGCTTTCGCCCGGGGGCGACCGCCATCTCTCCCGTGAGGGTGTCGACGATGTTCACGGACTTCTGGCCCAGGAGCACCTGCTTCAGGATGGAGTCGCGCTCGGTCGTCAGGCGCTTCCTGCGGTCGTCGAATTCGGCGGTGACCCGGCGGGTCTTGTCCTCTATCTCCTTGCGGGCGCGCTCGGAACGATCGCGCCTGGCGTACACCTTCACGTCGATGACCACGCCGTCCATGCCGGCTGGGGCCTTCAGGGAGACATCCTTCACGTCTCCGGCCTTCTGGCCGAAGATGGCGCGGATGAGGCGCTCCTCCGGGGACTGGTCCTGCTCGCCCTTGGGTGTGACCTTGCCGACGAGGTAATCGTCCGCGTTCACCCGCGAGCCGACCTTTATGATGCCGTCGGCGTCGAGGTTGCGCTTGGCCTCCTCGCCCACGTTCGGGATCTCCCTCGTGAGCTCCTCGGGCCCGAGCTTGGTCTCCCGGAACTGCGTCTCCAGCTCGAAGACATGGACCGAGGTGAAGGCGTCGTTCTTGATCATGCGCTCGCTGACGACGATGGCATCCTCGAAGTTGTAGCCGTTCCAGGGGCAGAAGGCCACCAGCGCGTTGACTCCGAGGGCCAGCCTGCCGTCCTTCGTGGCCATGCCGTCGGCCAGGGGCTGCCCGGCCTCGACGCGGTCACCTGCGCGCACGATCGGCTTCTGGTTGATGGCCGTATCCTGGTTGGTGCGCACGAACTTCTTGAGGTTGTATGCGTCGTACCTGTTGAAGTCGAGCGGGTCGGTATCCGCCTTGATCACGATCATCGAGGCGTCGGCGGAGACCACCGTNCCCGGGCGGCGCGCCTGCACCAGCGCTCCGGAGTCCATGGCGGCNCGCCCCTCGAGGCCCGTCCCCACGATGGGAGCCTCGGTGTAGAGGAGGGGGACCGCCTGGCGCTGCATGTTGGAGCCCATCAGAGCCCTGTTGGCGTCGTCGTGCTCGAGGAAGGGGATGAGGGCGGCCGAGACGCCGACGAGCTGCTGGGGACTGACATCGATGAACTCGACCACCGAGGGCGGGACCATGGGGAAGGCACCCTGCTTGCGGGCCCGCACGAGCGATCCCTTGAGGTGTCCCTTGGCGTCGATCTCGGTGTTGGCCTCGGCTATCATGGCCCTGTCCTCGCGGTCGGCGGACAGGTAGACGACCTCGCTGGTCACCTTCCCGTTCACGACGCGGCGGTAGGGNGCCTCGAGGAAGCCGAAGCGGTTGATGGAGGCATAGCAGGCCAGCGTGGTGATCAGACCGATGTTGGGTCCCTCGGGGGTCTCCACCGGGCAGACTCTGCCGTANTGGGTGTGGTGGACGTCGCGCACGTCGAAGCCGGCCCTCTCGCGGGTCAGGCCNCCTTCGCCCAGGGCGCTCGTGCGGCGCTTGTGGGTGAGCTCGGCCAGCGGGTTGGTCTGCTCCATGAACTGCGAGAGCTGGCTCGATCCGAAGAAGGTGTTGATGACGCTGGAGAGGGTGCGCGAGTTGACCAGCTCGGTGGGCGTCAGCTTGTCACGGTCCTGGTGGCCCATGCGGTCGCGTATGGTGCGGGCCATCCTGCTGAGGCCCTTGGAGAACTCCTGCCCGAGGAGCTCGCCGACGGTCTTCACCCGGCGGTTGCCGAGGTGGTCGATGTCGTCGGCGCCNATCTTGCCCTCGCGCAGCTTGATGAGGTGGTCGACGATNGCCACNAGATCGTCCACCGTGAGCGTGAGCTTGTCCATCGTGGTGTCTATATTGAGGCGCTCGTTGAGCTTGTAGCGACCGACCTCGCTGAGGCTGTACCGCTTCGAGTCGAAGAACATCGAGCGGAGATAGCTCCTGGCATGGTCGAGGGACGGGGCTTCCGTGCCCCTGAGCGCCTCGTAGATCCAGAGGGTGGCGTTGTCCTCGTTCTTCTCCACGCCGGAGCCGAGGCTTCCCTCCTCCTTGGCGAGCGTCCTGCGGATGCCGTCGAAATCGGTCTTCTCTCCGCGGACGTCGAGGAATGCGGCCCTCTTGATGCCCTTGTCGAGCAGGAGCTCGAGCTTCTCGACCGTCTCGACGGGCTCGTCGCAGCGGACGAGTATCTCGCCCGTGGCCGGGTCGACGATGTCCTCGGCGAAGGACTTGAGCGTGAGGTCGACGGCTCCGCCGCGCTTGCGGAGGGCGGTCTCGAGGTTGTGCTCGACCCTCGGGTAGAACCTGGCNAGGATCTCGGCGTCGGAGATGAGACCGAGGGCCCTCAGGAGCATGGTTATCGGTATGCGCTTGGGGCGCTTGTCGATGTTGGCGAAGATGACATCGTTGGTGTCGAGCATCAGATCGAGCCAGGAGCCGCGCTGGGGGATGACGCGCGCGCTGCAGACCCTCCTGCCGCGCTGAACCGTCTTCTCCTCGAAGAATACGCCGGGGCTCCTGTGGAGCTGGCTGACGATAACCCTCTCGGCCCCGTTGATGATGAAGGAGCCTGTGTCGGTCATCAGCGGCAGCTCGCCGAGGAAGACCGACTGCTCCACTATCCGCGAGACCTTCTTGTCATCGGGCGTGCCGCGGAAGACCAGCCGCAGCTTCGCGTTGAGCGGAGCGGCATAGGTCAGGTGCTTTCCCAGGGCCTCCTCGATGCCATATCGAGGCGTGCCCGTCTCGTAGCGGACGTACTCNAGGGAGAATTCCCTGTTNGCGCTCTCTATCGGGAATGTGTCGAGAAATATCTTGTGAAGACCCTGTGGGAGGCGCTCATCCGGTGGGACTTCTGCCTGAAGAAACACCTCGAACGACTTCTTCTGGATCTCGAGAAGATCCGGCACATCTATTGCGGGCTGAATCCGCGAGTAGTTCCTCACAGGTTTCTTCGGCTTCACCTGGCCACTCCTCACGCCTGGCTTCGTACTCTATTCGTACCGGAACCCGCTGCGGGACAAAAGGCGAGAGAAGGCATCCGACCTTCCCCCGCCGTTCGTCCGCGACCCGGAGAGATCACTACTGCAGCTTGACAGTTCCGCCGGCTTCCTCGAGCTGCTTCTTCATGTTCTCGGCCTCGGTCTTGTCGACGCCTTCCTTGATCTTGGAGGGAACGCCGTCGACGAGGTCCTTGGCCTCCTTCAGACCCAGACCCGTGAGCTCGCGCAGGACCTTGATGACCTGGATCTTCTTGTCGCCGAAGCTCTCGAGGACGACGTCGAACTCGGTCTTCTCCTCGACTGCGGGGGCTGCGGAGGCGGCGCCTCCGGCCACGGCTGCCACGGCCACCGGAGCGGCTGCTGAGACCCCGAACTTCGTCTCCATCTCTTTCACGAGCTCGGCGAGCTCGAGAACCGTCATGCCGGAGATGGTCTCTATGACCAGGGCCTTCTTGTCTTCACCCATCTTCATTCCTCCAACGGCTCGCGACCCTTCGAGGGCCGCATTCGTGGCGCTACCGATCAATTGCTGCTCTCGCGCTGCTCACGCACTGCGTTCACCGCGTTCAGGAAGCTGCGGAGCACCGCTCCCGTCACGTTGACGAAGCCCTGTATGGGCGAGTTCATGGAGCCGGCTATCCTGGCGAGGAGCTCGTCGCGCCCCGGCAGGTCGGCCAGGCGGAGGACATCTTCGGCCGACAGGACCTGGCCTGCGACCAGGCCGCCCTTGATGACCGGGCGGTTGTTGTTCTCCCTGGCGAACTTCTTCAGGATGCGGACCGGCAGGACTTCGTCGGCATGCCAGGCGACGGCCGTGGGGCCGGCAGCCGCCCCGGCAGGGGCCTCCATGTCGAGCGATGCCGCGAACGCCTTGCGCAGAATCGTGTTCTTGACGACCTTGAAACCGACCGACGCAGCCCTCATCTGGTTGCGCAGGCGGGTCATCCCGGCGACGTCGATACCCGTGAAGTCGGCCAGGATGATCGACCCGGCCCTGCCGAGCTCGCCCGTGAGGCCGGCAAGGGTCTCTTCCTTGCGAGATCTGGTAATGCTCATCGCGTATACCTCACTCCGGCCTAGCGGCTCAGCCTGATGCGGACATCGTTGACGTCGAGACGGACACCGGGGCCCATCGTGGAGGAGATCGAGATGGACATGATGTAGCGGCCCTTCGCCGCGCTGGGCTTCATCTGCATGATCTTCTCCAGGAAGGANATNGCGTTCTCCTCGAGCGCCCTGGCCTCGAAGCTCGCCTTGCCGATGGGGACATTCACGTTGCCGGCCTTGTCGTTCCGGAACGCTATCTTACCGCCCTTCGACTCGCCGACCGCTGCGGCGATGTCGTTGGTGACGGTGCCCGTCTTGGGGTTGGGCATGAGGCCGCGGGGGCCGAGGACCCTGCCCAGCTTGCCGACGGTCTTCATCATGTCAGGGGTGGCGATGACCACGTCGAACGCGACCCAGCCACCCGTGATCTTCTCCACCATGTCATCGTCCCCGACGAAGTCGGCGCCCGCAGCGCGCGCTTCGTCGGCCTTCTCGCCCCTCGCGAAGACGAGCACGGTGACCTTCTTGCCCGTTCCGTGGGGGAGTATGCAGGTGCCCCTGATGGCCTGCTCGGTGAACTTGGGATCGATCCCGAGGGCCACCGCCATCTCGACGGTCTCGTCGAACCTGGCGGTCGCCATCTGCTTCACCAGAGAGATCCCCTGCTCGATGGAATAGTGGGTCTGGGGATCGACCTGCGTGCGCACTGCGGCGAATCGCTTGCTCATCTTCGCCATATGCTCAGCCTGTCACCTCCAGCCCCATGCTCCTCGCGGTGCCGAGGACCATCCTCATGGCGGCATCCTCGGACGCCGCGTTCAGGTCGGTCATCTTGGTCCGCGCGATTTCGCGGACCTGACTCATCGTCACGGTTCCCACCTTCGCCCTGTTGGGCTCTGCCGAGCCCTTCGCCAGGCCGGCGGCGCGCTTCAGCAGCACGGCGGCCGGAGGCGACTTGAGCTCGAAGGAGAAGCTCCGGTCGGCGAATACGGTGACAACAGCCGGGATCACGAGGCCTTCCTGCCCCTGGGTACGGGCATTGAAGTCCTTGCAGAATCCTGGCAGGTTGATGCCGTACTGCCCGAGGGCGGGGCCTACCGGCGGGGCCGGTGTGGCCTGGCCTGCGGGAAGCTGCAGCTTCACCACGCCCAGGATCTTCTTGGCCATGGACGCTCCTCTCTCCGGTCCGGCCTCCCCGTTAGTGGCCGGATGCGGAAACTCAACTGACTGCCTGCGACACCGGGACGGCGGCCGGGGCTAGACGAGCCTGACCTGCGAGAAGTCGAGCTCGACAGGAGCCTTGCGGCCGAAGATCGTGAAGATGACCCGGACCCGTCCCCGTTCCGGGTTGATGGATTCCACGACACCAGAGAAATTGTTGAACGGACCTTCGATGACCCGCACCGTCTGACCGACTCCGAACGGCACCCTGACGATCCGGGGAGACTCCCGCCCGTCGGCCTGGCCGAGGACCCTGCGAACCTCCTCGTCCGAAAGCGGCTGGGGGTAGTTCCGGTTCCCGGGGGGGAAGCCGCTCACATTGCCCATGGATCTTATGTCGAGCACCATTTCCTCGCTGATCTCGAGCTGGACGAAGACATATCCGGGATAGAGCTTCTTCTCGCGAGTGGTGCGCTTGCTGCCACGGGCGGTCGCAACCTCCTCGACCGGTATGAGGACTCGACCCACCCTGTCAGGGAACTTGAGGGCGAGAGGGCCTTCGAGGAACTTGAGAACGCGCTGCTCGTACCCGGAGAACGAGTGCACGACGTACCACTTGAGATTCTCGTTCCCGGCTCCAGGAGCGCTGGTTACCTCGCCGGTCTCCTTCTCTGCCATCGTTCCCCTTCAGCCGGACTCCCCTGGGGCCCGGGCTACCTGAGAATGCCGATGAGGGCTCCCATGACCAGGTTCGACAGCGTGTCCGCGGCAAAGATCCAGACGGACACGAGCATCACGGTCACGATGACCACCCAGGTCGAGGAGACGATCTCCTGGCGGGTCGGCCAGGCGACCTTCAGCAGCTCNGCCTTCACCTCGACGACGAACTGGACCACGGCGCGGAAGGCGCGTGCGAGGAAATTGCCGTGTGCACCCTCAGCCACGATGCTCCTCTCGATGGACCGGCTGGCAGGGCCGGTAGGACTCGAACCCACAACCGCCGGATTTGGAGTCCGGTGCACTGCCAGTTGTGCTACGGCCCTGCACAGCTTCGTCCATTCGTGCTACTTCGTCTCCCGGTGCACGGTGTGCTTCCGGCAGAACCTGCAGTACTTGCTCATCTCGAGCCTGTCCGGGTGCTTGCGCTTGTCCTTGGTGGTGCTGTAGTTGCGCTGCTTGCAGTCTCCGCAGGCCAGAGTGATGATAGCCCTCACAACCGCACCTACTTGTCTATTCTGACGACGTTGCCTGCACCGACGGTGCGGCCGCCCTCACGGATGGCGAACCGGAGACCCTCTTCCATGGCGATGGGGTTGATGATCTCGACGTCCATCGTGATATGGTCGCCGGGCATGACCATCTCGACGCCCTCGGGCAGGTGGATGGTGCCGGTGACATCGGTGGTGCGGAAATAGAACTGGGGACGATAGCCGTCCTTGAACACCTTGTGGCGCCCACCCTCCTTGGCGGTGAGCACATAGACCTCTCCGGCGAACTTGGTGTGCGGAGTGATGGACTTCGGTGCGGCGATGACCATGCCGCGCTCGAGATCCTCCTTCGCGACGCCGCGAAGCAGGAGGCCGACGTTGTCACCGGCCTCGGCCTGGTCGAGTTCCTTGCGGAACATCTCCACACCGGTGACGGTGGTGTCGAGGGTCTCCTTGATGCCGACCCGCTCGACCTTGTCACCGATCTTGATCTTGCCGCGCTCGACACGGCCGGTGCCCACGGTCCCGCGGCCGGGGATGGAGAAAACGTCCTCCACCGGCATCAGGAACGGCTTGTCGGTCTCGCGCATGGGGGTGGGGATCCAGGTGTCCACGGCATCCATGAGCTGGAAGATGCACTGTGCATCGGCATCGTCGGCCGCGCCGGTGGAGTTGAGGGCCTTGAGGGCGCTGCCGCGGATGATCGGGGAGTTGGTCTCGAAATTGTACTTCTCGAGGAGGTCCTGGATGTCGACCTCGACGATGTCGATGAGCTCGGGGTCATCGACCGCGTCGACCTTGTTCAGGAAGACGACGATCTTGGGGACGTTCACCTGGCGGGCCAGGAGGACGTGCTCCTTGGTCTGCGGCATGACGCCGTCGGCGGCGCTCACGACCAGGATCGCGCCATCCATCTGGGCTGCGCCCGTGATCATGTTCTTGATGTAGTCGGCATGGCCNGGGCAGTCGACATGGGCATAGTGCCTTGCAGCGGTCTGGTACTCGATGTGCGCCGTGTTGATGGTGATGCCGCGTGCCTTCTCCTCAGGAGCGTTGTCGATCTCGTCGAAGGCGGTGAACTTGGCCAGGCCCTTCTTCGAGAGGCAGTGGGTGATGGCTGCCGTGAGAGTGGTCTTGCCGTGGTCAATGTGCCCAATCGTCCCCACGTTCACGTGGGGCTTGGTCCTCTCGAACTTCTCCTTGGCCATTGCTGCTCCTTACTTCTGCGCTTTGCCGGGTTCCGAAACCGATAAGCTCCTGGAGCCCTGGTCCGGGATCGAACCGGAGACCTCGTCCTTACCAAGGACGCGCTCTACCGACTGAGCTACCAGGGCGCCTGCTACTTCTGCCTGCCCAGGACCGCGGGGCGCCCGCCCGCCGGTCCCCCGCCCGGGATGGAGCGGGAAACGGGATTCGAACCCGCGACCCTCAGCTTGGAAGGCTGATGCTCTAGCCAGCTGAGCTATTCCCGCCCCGGCAACCCGGGAGAAGTGGTGGCGAGGGGTGGATTCGAACCACCGAAGGCGTAGAGCCAACAGATTTACAGTCTGCCCCCTTTGACCGCTCGGGAACCTCGCCACAGGTACTCCCGCTATTTCGGAAACTGGAGCTGGCGAAGGGAGTTGAACCCATAACCTGCGGATTACAAATCCGCTGCTCTGCCGATTGAGCTACGCCAGCGACGCGAATCGCATAGATACGAACGGCCCCCGGTACTGTCAATACCGCAGGAAGCCGTGCTGCGACGATGTTGACGCCGCGGTTCCCCCGCCTTAGCCTTCGGGTGCGAAATGCTATGACGAGCGGAGGCCTCATGTCAACGAAGAGAATCGCCGCGGCAGCCGCAATCGTGCTCTGCGCATCATCATGCGGCGGTCGCACGCTTGCGGACGAACTCGGGATGGTCCCCTCCTCGGTCCTGCTGCACCTGCACCTGGAAAGACCCCTCCCGCAGCAGGCCTGGTCCTTCCTCCCGGAGGGGCGGCTGCCCGTGGACTCGAGGCTCATACAGGACCTCTCGGCCCGCGGACCCCTGGGCATGAGCATCGTGTCCCTCGATCTCACGAGCCTCGAGCCTCAGCTCATGCTGCTCTCGGCGTCCGTGTCCCCGGAATCGATGATCGCGATCTCCGGTTCATACCTGGAGTTCGTCCCGGACAGCGCCGACAGGCGCACGGACCTGGTCTCCCCCAGGGGCGACATCCTGGGCTCCGTGGCCTCCAGGGACGGCTATACCCTCCTTTACATCGGCGGAGCCCCCACCAGCCTCGTGCCCCTCTGGCTGGAGATGGAGAGCGCGGCCTCGCTGGCCGGCGACTCCTCTCTGGCCCTGATCTCGGACGCGAACGGCGCCGATCTCTCCATCTTCGTCCCCTCGTCGCTCGTGCAGCTCCTCCGGTTCGCCCCCGGGGGGGCCTGGGTGAGCTGGTGGGGCGATCTCGAGCAGGCCATGTCGATGGTGCAGCCCGCGGCAGCACGCGTGGACATGAGCTTCTCCGGCTTCGTCACGGTGGAGGCCCGGCTCGTCCGGGACGCAGGAAGGGTTTCCCGCCTCAGGGTCGAGTTCGAGGACTCGGGCATCACGCCCGGCGAGCTCCTGTCCCTGATACTGGTGGCGTCCGGGATGGGAGGTCTCTGATCCATGGACCCCGTCATCAAGGCTTCAGGGATACGAAGGGTCTTCGAGGGAAGGCAGGTCCTGGACGGCCTCGACCTCGACCTCTCCTCCGGGGAATTCGTCGCGATAATCGGCCGGAGCGGCGCCGGTAAGAGCACTCTGCTGGCGATACTCGGGACCCATGACCTCCAGTACGGTGGCGATCTGCTCGTGGGGGGTCAGGATGTGAGGCTCGCATCCAGGGGTCAGCTGGCCGCCCTCCGGAGGGGCTATCTCGGCTACGTCTTCCAAGACTTCCACCTCCTGCCGGACCTGACCGCCCTGGAGAACGCAGTGCTCCCGGCGGTTTTCTCGGGGGCGGGCGAGGAGCAGGCCGCGAAGCAGGCCAGGGAGGTCCTCGACCACCTCGGGGTGAGGATCGATGACACGCCCACCGCCGTCCTCTCGAGGGGCGAGCGCCAGCGCGTGGCGCTTGCCAGGGGTCTCGTCAACAAGCCCCGCGTGCTTCTCGCGGACGAGCCGAGCGCCAGCCTGGACGATCAGAGCGAGGGCGTGCTGTTCGACCTGCTCGACGAGCTGAGGCATGCGCAGGGCTTCACTCTGGTGTCGGTCGTGCACTCCACCGGAGTGCTGTCCAGGGCCGACAGGGTGCTCGAACTCAGGGAGGGCAGGCTGCATGCGACTTCATGAGGCCGGAAGGGCCCTCCACCTCTGGAACAGGGGGCACTGGAGGGATTACGTCTTCAGCCAGCTGATGCTCCTGGCCGCCTCGCTGTTCCTCGTCTTCTTCGTCGCGATAGGGCTGGGGGTGGACAGGACTCTGCAGCGCTTCCTCTCGAACGACCTGCCGGCGGAGCAGGTGCGCGTATCGCCGCCCGGCATGCAGGCCGGGTTCTTCCAGACCGAGCTGGGGGGTCTCGAGATCACCGACTCGCTCGAGGCGGCCATCGAGGAGCTCCCGCAGGTGGCTTCGATCGACCCGCAGGTCTACGCGCATGTGCCGGCGTACCTCGAGGGCCTGCTCGGGGGCCAGCCCTACTACACGGACATCACGCTGGAAGGAGTCACCGGCTCCTTCCTCGGAGATTCGGTCCTCAGGAACGTCGACTGGTCCTACACATTCGAGGACAGCGCGTCGAAGCGCCTCCCCATAGTCCTGAGCGAGAACCTCCTGGTGCTGTACAACGCGGGGTTCGCAGAGGCCAACAGCCTCCTGGGCCTGACGCCCGAAGGCGTGGTGGGGCTGGACTGCGAGGTGACGGTGGGCCGCAGCTCGATAGCCAGCTTCCCGCACAGGCCGGAGACCGTCAGGGCGAGGATAGTGGCCACCTCCAGGAACCTCTCGCTGTTCGCGCTGGCTGTCCCGATCGAGTTCGTGGACCAGGTGAACTCGATCTGGCGGCCCGACCGCCCGCGGGCCTACAGCGCCCTCGTCGTCACGGCCGGGAAGGCGGAGGACGTGCCTGACATCGTGAGGCACGTCGAGCACATGGGGCTGAGGGCGGAGACGAGGAGGGGCATCGCCCAGAGGGCGGAAGTGCTGGTGGGCGTCGTCACGGCGGCTCTTTCCGCGCTGGCCCTCGCGATCCTCGTCTCGGCCGTCTCCAGCGCCATCCACACCCTCATCGCGGACCTGCGCAACAGGAAGTACGCCATAGGAGTGCTCGTTGCGCTGGGCACCCCTGAGGAGAGGCTGGCCCTCGTCTTCTCCTTCCAGATACTGCTGATGTCGGCTGCCTCCCTGCTGCTGGGAGGCGCGCTGGGCTGCCTGCTGGCATACGGCGCGAGCGAGGCCCTGCTCTCGCTCAGCACGGCTCTGCGCGCCGCGATAGACACGCTCGCCGTGTTCCCCGTGGGATGGATGCTGCTGGGGCTCGCGGCGGTGCTGGCCGTGTCCACGGCGATAGCCTACTCGTTCTTCAGGAAGCTCCTGCGGACTCCGGTGGCGGAGCTGCTGAGGCGGTAGACCCGCGGGACGGGGTTCCCGCACCCTCCCGCTACAGCTTCCCGACCTCCATCATCGCGACCAGGCACCGGTCGTCGCACAGTTCGGAGATGGAGTCCGAGGACAGGCCGACGAAGTCGTCCCCGAACATCGAGAACAGGTGCGAGGAGATCTGAACCTCCGGGAGCCTGCCGACGAAGTGTCTGCCGTCGTGCAGCATGGCGAGCTGCACAGGTGTCGCGAAACGCCCGTCGGGCGTGTAGTCCCCGCCTGCGGCCATGGCCACGAAGATCCCCGGCACCCCTCCGAGGAGCTCGGCGAGGGTCCTGCCCGAGCCCGACACCTCCAGCCCCACGCATCCGATGGACGGCACCGAGTCGAAGCCTCCGACCGCGCTCCCGGTATGCGCGAGGCCGTACCTGGAGGCGGTCCGCCTGTCGGTGAAGACCGCTCGCAGCACCCCGTCCTCCACCAGGGGATACCTGAACCCTTCGTTGACGACTCCCTCCCTGTCGAAGAAGCAGTCATCCGTGATCCCGGGATCGTTGCACTGGGCGAGGCTGAAACGTTCGCCGAAGACCTTCCGCCCGATCTTCCCGGCGAGGAGGGACGCTCCCGTCCCGTAGGCCCGCCCGCCCAGCTCCGACGGAAGCCTGCCGAACAGCAGCCCGGAGCCGAACCTCGGGTATATGACCGGCAGTCTCCCGGCGGCGGGCAGGTCCATCCTCCTCCAGTAGGCTTCGCAGAACCCGAGGATCTCGGTCAGCGCCTTCTTCCTGTCGTATCTCCTGGTCTGAGCGACCTCGACTGCTCCGTCCATGATGTTCTTCGAGTCCTTCTCCTTGAAACCGAGCAGGATGGAGACGGACGAGGTGGAGCACGAAAGCCTGGTCCCGGCTTCGTTCTCCAGCGTCTGATCGACGTTGTCCTGCTGGAAGTTGTCCGAGAAGGTCAGCCCGGGCTGCGCGGAGCGGAGCTCGGACAGGATCGCCTCCGCCTCTTCGGCGAAGGACGCCTCGGGGATCGTCGCGGCCGGGTAGTCGCGGCGCATGACCAGGTCCCTGACGGGCTCCCAGGGGTATTCGACCCCCGGAGACAGCGAGGCGACCGCCCTTTCCTCAAGCTTTGCCGCGTCGAAGCCGCCGATCGCCCCCGCGATCCCGATGCGGCCGTCCCTGTACATCCTCAGCCCGGTCCTCGTCACGTCCTTGGAGCGGACGGACTCCACCCTGCTCTGCGAGATGCTGACCGACATCTGCCGGTGGCGGATGCCCAAGGTCTCCTTCATCTCCGTCACCTCACATTCATGCGGCTGACGCGGACCCAGGGACCGCCGAAGCCCACTGGAAGGGGGAACTGCTCGTTCTTGCCGCACCCGCCGCCGGGCATGGACAGGAGCTCGAGCCTGTCGGAGAGGCCGTCGATGAGACCCAGGGTCTCCATGACGCTGCCGCTTATCACCGAGGCGTTGACNGGCTCCGCGATCCTGCCTCCCCTTATCCGGTGCGCCGTGTTCGGTGCGAGGGTGAAGGTCGACAGACCGGAGCCGTGCTTGATGGTCTCCACGAGGAGACCCTCGTCGATGCCGGACACGAGCTCGTCGAAGGTGGAGACTCCCGGGAGGATGTAGGTGGTGGTCATCCTCGGGATGGGCTGGAACTCGAAATTGACGCTCCTCGCATTCCCTGTCGGCTCCTCGGCGAGCGCCGCGGCCGTGGAGGCGGAGTGGAGGCGGCCCGACAGAACTCCATTCCTCACCAGCCATGTCTTGCAGGCCCCGGTCCCCTCGTCGTCGAACGGGGTGAAGCCAGTGCCCGGCTCGCCCCCGTCGTCCACGATGCTCAGGATATCCGAGCCCACCTCGGTCCCCATCGCCCATTCCCGCATCATCGTCTCGTCCCCGACCATGAAGTCGGCCTCGCTCTTGTGGCCGAAGCTCTCGTGGGCGAAGATCCCGGCGGCCATCGGGGAGAGGATGACCGGATAGGTGCCGGGGAGGATCGGCTCGGCATGCATCAGGCAGTCCTCGGACATCGCGAGCTTCTCCTCGAGCAGGGGCCCGAGGCTCTCGAGGCAGTCGAAGTCGTCCGCCGACGACCAGGCGCTCTCGGCGAAGCGCCGGTCCCCCGAAGCCATCTGGAAACCCACGGAGAGCCCGGCCGTCTGGCAGTCGAAGGAGACGTCCGCGCCCTTGCTCGAGACGATCCGCTTGCGCTTCCTGGAGTCTGTGTAGGAGGCCGACCAGGAGGTCACCCTGGGATGCGCCGCCGCCGGCTCGAAGCAGGTCTCGAGGAGGGCCAGCTTCCGCCTCCTGTCGATCGAGGCGAAATCCCTGCCGGCGAATCGGTGATGCTCCCCCCGATTCATCTGGAGCCTGGCGACCACGGGATCGTCGTCGATGGCCGGGTTGCGCTTCGCCATCGAGGCCAGCAGGTCGATCTGCCTCTGGATGGCGCCGATGTCGCTCGTCGAGCCGTAGAACCACCTGGCGCCGTCGTACACCCTGACGAATGCGGCGGCGTACTCCCTCGCCAGGTAGTCGTCGAGCGTGCCCTGCATGATCTTGATGTAGGTGCTCGCGACGTCCTCGATCCTGACGTCGCAGAAGACCCCCTTAGGGAAGTCCAGGTCCAACTCATCCTCCTTCAGGAGAGGGCGCCGGGATGCCGGCAGCCCCGCCCTCGCGGGGGACGGAGGCATTCCGGCGCATCATCTTCCGTCATCCACGCACATACGCCAGGATCAGGTCGCGCGTGGCCGAGAGACCCTTCTCGTGCGTGCGCTCCATCCCGTGCGACGCCGAGACTCCCGGCCCGATGAGCGCCACGCGGATGTCGTGACCCGCGGCGAGGGCCGTCTGACCGTCGGAGCCNTAGAACGGGAATACGTCGAGTCTGCAGGGGATGCCCNGCNCTGCGGCCAGGTCGGCGAGCCGGTTCCGCATGCCGGCATCGTACGGCCCGTTCGAGTCCTTCACGCAGATGGAAACCGCGGTCTCCACGCCCGACACCTTGTCGCCCACCACGCCCATGTCGGCCACCAGCATCCTGTCGCAGGACTGAGGCACTCCCGAGGAGGCCCCGTGCCCGACCTCCTCGAAGTTCGTGAAGAAGAAGCAGACGCCGCTGCCGGCGCAGCCCTCCGCCCCCAGCTCCAGGAGGGCGTCCATCATCGCGGAGCAGCCCGCCTTGTCGTCGAGGAAGCGGGACTTCAGGAAGCCCGTGTCCGTCCGCTCGAACCGGGGGTCGAACGCTATGAAGTCGCCCACTCCCACCCCCAGCGCCTTCACCTCGTCGGCGTTCGTGACCTCGGCGTCCAGGCGGATGTGCATGTTCTCCTGCCTGCGCTCGGTCGTGCCCGCCTCCCTGTTCACATGCGCTGCGGGATTGTCCAGCAGGAGGGTGCCTCTCCAGCGCCTGCCATCCCTCGCGAACACCGTCAGGTACTCGGCCTCGAAGGACGGGAGCACCAGCCCCCCGATCTTCGAGAAGGCCAGCGTGCCGCCTCCCTGGACACCCGAGACGATGGCTCCGAGCGTGTCGACATGGCCGGCCACCACAAGCCCGGGGGACTCGAGGTCACCGGCCAGCAGCCCGCCCTTGTTGGTCACGCGCACGGGGATCCCGGCGTCCGACGCGATGGCCCGCAGGTGCTCGACGGCCTCGGAGGTCATCCCGGAGGGGGAGGGTATCGCAACCAGCCCCTGCAGTATCTCCACGATCCTCTCCATCAGAATGCCGCTCCTCTTCCGAAGTGTTCGTACCCGCAGGAGGAGGGGCTCACGACCCTTCCCCCGGAGATCAGGCGCAGTCCGCCCGGCCCCTCGGAGGCCAGGCCCACGCGCGTGCAGCCGATGTCGGCGAAGTCCCCGCCCCCGCCGGCGCCGAAGAGCAGGACGAAGTCCTCCCCCGCACAGGCCGCCTCCAGGGGCCTTCCGGCCACCGACTCGAAGAAGGGGACCTCGTCGAGCAGTATGTCCACGTCGACGCGGCTGCACTCGGCGAGATGCGCGGCCTCGGAGACGAGTCCGTCGGAGACGTCGATAGCGCATTCGACGCCCCGCTCCACGAGAATCCCGGCGTGCTGGAAGGCCGCCGCCGGCCTCAGGAAGGCCCTCAGCTGCTCGAGGACNGCTTCGCCGACCTTCCGGGGAGGATCCAGCCCGGGTCCGGAGAGCCCGCCGCATCCGGCCAGGAGGGCGGGGGCGTCCAGGGCTCTTCCCACCGGACCGGTCACCCAGAGGTCGTCCCCCGGGGCGAGCCCCGAGCGCGAGAGGAGCCGGCCTCCGACACCCGCTTCGCCGATCGCGGTGAGCGTTATCGAGAGCACGGGCGACTCGACCGTCTCGCCGCCCGCCAGAACCGAATCCTCCCTGGAGAGCATCCCGGCGTAGAACCCGCGAAGCCAGTCGTAATCGGTATCCCCGGGGCAGCCCAGCGCGCACAGGACCCAGCCGGGGCGGCTGCAGCCCATCGCGGCCAGGTCGCTGAGGGTNGCCTCGAGCAGCCTCCTGCCGAGGACTTCCGGATCGCACCACCAGCGGTGGAAATGCCTTCCCTCGATGAAGCTGTCAGTGGTCACAACGGGGCGCGAGATGCCCGGGAGGACGGCCGCGTCGTCCACGGCAGGCGCGAGAGCGGGCAGGTCCCGCCTGAGCCTCCGGAGGAACTCGAGCTCTCCCAGNTCAGAGAGGAGCATTCCGCCAGCCTATTCCGAGAGGATGACCTCCAGNTCGGCCATCCGTTCCGGATTCCTCCGGCCTGGGGCCGTCAGGATCGCATTGGCCGCCGCGGTCCTGCAGGCACAGTCGAATCTCGCGGAGGCGATCAGGCCCACGGCGCCCGCGAGTGTCAGGCGCGCCAGGGCTGTGTTCGCGGTCATGTGGGCGACCACCATGTCCAGGGTCACCTCCTCCACGGAATCGTGCCAGGCGTCGAAGTCGGTGACCATGGCCAGGGTCGCGTAGCACATGCCGGCCTCACGGGCCAGCTTGGCCTCGGGGATGGCCGTCATGCCCACGATGTCCATGCCCATGGCCCTGTGGACCAGGCTCTCGGCCCTGGTGGAGAAGGCCGGACCCTCGATGCAGATGTACGAGCCGGAGGGATGGACCCTGGCGCCGGCCGCCTCCGCGGCCCCGGCGAGGATCGATCTCATGCAGGGGCAGAAGGGCCTGCCGAAAGAGACGTGTCCCACGACGCCCCCCCCGAAGAAGGTGCTGGTCCTGATGCCCTTGGTCCTGTCCCAGAGCTGGTCGGGCACNACGAAGTCGCGGGGGGGTATCTTCTCCTTGAGGCTCCCGACGGCGGAGACGGAGATGAGCTTCCTGACGCCTGTCTTCTTCATCGCATAGATGTTGGCGGCATATGGCACCTCGGAGGGCGTGAACACATGGCCCTCGCCGTGCCGCGCGAGAAAGGCCAGAGGGACGCCCTGGAGCCTGGCGAGCACGATCGGGCCTGAAGGGCGCCCCCAGGGCGTATCCATCTCGACCGCGCCCTCGTGCTCGACGCCTTCGAGCGTGTAGACGCCCGTGCCGCCTATTATCCCGATGCGCTCATCCATTATCTTCCTCCCGGGAAGCCTCGTGTGCAGGACGGTTTTCTGCAATATAGCCCAGTCCGCTCGAAAGGATATCGCAATGCCAGGTCAGTTGCAGTCGCTCACCGGCATGACGCCGGAGGAGCTCTCCTCACGCCTCGCAGCGATGGGGCAGCCCGCCTGGCGCACGAGGCAGGTCTTCACATGGGTGCATGCGAGGCTCGTAACCGGATTCGACGGCATGACCGATCTGCCTGCCGCCCTGCGGAAGTCCCTCGCCGAGGAGATGATCTTCACCGTCCCCGAGGTGCGGGAGCGGGCCCAGTCCCCCGACGGAGCCCGCAGGCTCCTGCTGGAGCTCCGCGACGGCCTCCCGGTCGAGGCGGTGCTGATCCCTGGCTCGAAGAGGATCACGG
>JGI20214J51650_10000363_pt1 | contig 28258 bp, 25 predicted proteins | sample WetSurMetagenome_FD_51650 | JGI IMG/M metagenome (IMG submission 51650) | reverse complement strand
TTCGTGCAAGGCGATTATAAAGATAGTCTGTGGATGGGACTGCTTCATTCTGAATACCGCCTGAGCGATCAAGGGGCGAATTAAATTGAGAACACTTGTAGTAGGTGGCGGCTCCATTGGCACCCGCCACATCAAAAATCTGATGGCATTGGGGGTGGCTCCAATAGCTGTTGTTGAGACGGATGAACCCAGGAAAAGAGCCCTGGGCAGAGAATTAGGTCTAATGGTCTTCGATTCGATGGAGAGCGGCCTGATGTGGGGGCCAGATCTTTGCATTATCGCGTCTCCTACCCATCTGCATGCCAGCCAGGCATTGCAGGCTGCAGCCAGCGGGTGTCATCTGTTTATTGAAAAACCACTATCTCATGAACAGGCTGGACTGGCAGAACTCTCAAAGGAGATTTCTGCCAGGAATCTGATAAGCATGGTAGGCTGTAACATGCGTTTTCATCCCGGTCCGGCCCAGGTGAAGGAGCTTCTCGACAAAGAAGCCATCGGAAAAACGCTCTTTGCCAGAGTGCAAACCGGATCCTATCTGCCATCCTGGAGGCCCGGCCAGGACTACAGAAAGAGCTACAGTGCCAGCGCCGCGATGGGCGGAGGATGCATTCTGGACTGCATACACGAGATAGATCTGACCCGCTGGTATCTAGGCGAAATTATTGAGGTCTACTGCCGGGCAGAACATCTGAGTTCCCTGCAGATGGATGTCGAAGATGCCGCAGTTCTCATCTGCAAGCATATCACCTGCAGAGATGAAGGGGGCCCGCTATCCGAGATCCATCTGGACTATGTGCAGAGGACATATGAGCGGAACTGTCAGATCGTCGGAGAGAAGGGGACGATCTTCTGGAACTATCAAGATGGACAGGTACGTCTATTCGATGCAGAAAGCGACCGATATACAGTCTTTTCACAGCCACAGGACTGGACGGCAAACCAAATGTACATTGATGAGATGAGATATTTTCTCAGCTGCCTGCATAGAAGTGAGAGCACAATGCTTTCGGTCTCCGATGCCGTCAATTTGATGCAGGTGATCTTTGCCGCCAGGAGTTCGAATGAATCAGGCCGGATGGTAAAAATAATGGATATGAGATGAGGTGGTAGCGATGATAGTAGCCATTATTCAGGCCAGGATGGGCTCAACGCGCCTTCCCGGCAAGGTGCTCAGGGATGTATGCAATAGGCCGCTCCTCTACCATGTTGTCAGTCGATTGCGTCACTCTCGGAGAATTGACAGGCTGTTGGTGGCCACGTCCATTCGCCAGCCCGACGACGATGTGGCTGCCTTCTGCGATCAGCAGAGCATATCATGCTTCCGGGGAAGCGAGGACGATGTACTTGATCGCTATTATAACGCCGCCCGCAGATATGCAGCCGATACGGTAGTGAGAATAACTGCCGACTGTCCCTTAATAGATCCAGCGATTCTGGACGAGATCATTGAAGCCTACCAGAAGACGGGATGCGATTATGCCAGCAACACCCTTGACAGGACATATCCGGACGGCCTTGACGTAGAGGTCTTCTCCTTCGAAGCCCTGAAAAAGGCATGGCATGAGGCAATCCTGGTCTCGGAAAGAGAACACGTCACTCCTTACATCTGGAAGAATCCGGATAAATTTAAAATTCATCAGATAAAAGATAAGATAGATCGATCATCCTTGCGCTGGACGGTGGACGAACCGGAAGACCTGGAATTCATACGGAGTATCTACCGCTTCCTCTACCGCCCAGGAAGAATTTTTCTCATGAATGAGGTGCTCAGGCTCCTGGAAGAGCGGCCCGAACTTATGCAGATAAATCAGGGATTCCAACGCAATGAAGGATATATTCGCTCCCTTGAGAATGATCATATAGTTGACGATACTGAAATGAAGGACAGGAGAATTATCCCATGATGGAAGAAAAAGGAGCTCCAGACAATACAGGACAGGAGCTTTATAGAAAGGCGAGGAAGATCATTCCGGGCGGCACACAGCTTCTCTCCAAGCGCCCTGAGATGCTTCTGCCCGATCAATGGCCCAGCTATTATTCCAGAGCTAAAGGCGTGGAGATCTGGGACCTGGATGAGACGAGATACATTGATATGAGCTATTCGGCTATAGGTGCCTGCGTACTCGGATTTGCCGATCAAGATGTAGACGATGCCGTAATAGACGCAATCTCCCGCGGCAGTATGTCCACCCTCAACTGCCCTGAGGAGGTGGAGCTGGCCGATCTTCTCTGCGAGCTTCACCCCTGGGCTGAGAACGTGCGCTATGCAAGATGCGGCGGCGAGGCAATGGCAGTTGCAGTCCGCATCGCCAGGGCCAAGACCGGGCGGGACAAGATCGCATTCTGTGGTTATCATGGCTGGCATGACTGGTATCTGGCTGCCAATCTGGCCTCTGAGAATGCCCTGGACGGCCATCTACTGCCCGGTCTGGAGCCTGCCGGCGTCCCCCGAGGCCTTATCGGAAGCGCCATTCCCTTTCACTACAACCGGATTGATGAGCTGGAAGCCATTATCTCAAACCATAAGGGAGAACTTGCAGCTATTGTAAGCGAGCCTTTGAGAAATTTCTATCCAGAGCCAGGATTTCTGCAGAGGATGAGGGAGCTTGCAACGGAGGCTGGAGCCGTGCTGATATTCGATGAGGTCTCTGCCGCCTGGCGGTTGAATACGGGCGGGTCTCATCTTCTCTTTGGCGTCGATCCGGATATCGCCGTCCTGGCCAAGGCCATGTCCAATGGATACCCCATGGCGGCCATAATCGGGCGGAGTGATATCATGCAGGCGGCCCAGAGCAGCTTTATAAGCAGCACCTACTGGACGGAGAGAATCGGTCCAGCGGCGGCAATGGCAACCATCAGCAAGCTCAGGAAATGCAATGTGCCCGACCACCTTGTGGCCATAGGATCGAGGATCCAATCAGGATGGAAGAAAGCTGCCAGAGATGCTGGCCTATCGATTCAGGTATCAGGCATAGCGCCTATGGGGCACTTTGAGTTCGAATATCCCAATGCAATGGCAATCCGCACCCTCTTCACGCAAATAATGCTGGAAAGGGGCTACCTGGCAACCAATGCCTTCTATTCCAGCTACGCCCATCAGGTCGATCACGTTGATAGCTATCTGGAGGAGGTAAAGAGAGCCTTTGAGATCATTGCGAAGGCCACAGAAAAAAATGAGGTCGAGAAGCTTCTCAAAGGGCCTGTTGCCCATGCGGGATTCTATAGGCTGGCTTGAGCGAGATGGCTAAGAAGAAGGCAGGAATCAGATGGAAGGTTTGATCGTTCGGGCAGATGCCAGCAAAGAGATCGGAACCGGTCATGTGATGCGCTGCCTGGCGTTGGCCCAGCGATGGAGAGATGCCGGAGGCAAAGTCACATTTGTCACAGCCTGCCTACCCGCGGCACTGCAATCGCGGCTGGATGCGGAATGCATGAGCACAGCCTATCTGCCAGCCGCCTCGCCAGGAGAGGACGGACTGGAGAGAGATGCCATGCAGACTGCAGAGCTAGCCCGGAAGTCTGGCGCCTCCTGGGTGGTGATTGACGGATATGTCTTCGACTCGGCATATCAGAAGTCAATCAAAAGCCACGGAATAAAGACGCTCTTCATCGATGATAATGGGCATTGCAGCCATTATTATTCGGACATAATATTAAACCAAAATCTGCACGCGGATAAGATGTTTTACGAGAAACGAGAACCTGAAACAACATTGCTCCTCGGCACCAAATATGCCCTTCTCCGGCGTGAGTTCTGGAGATGGCAAGGCTGGAATCGATCGATTCCTGAGAATGGAAAAAGAATCCTGGTGACACTGGGGGGCAGTGATCCCGACAATGTCACACTCAAGGTGATAAATGCCCTAAAGGGTCTCAACAGTCCAGATCTGGAGGCAGTGGTCCTGGTGGGCGGCAGCAATCCTTACTACGAGACTCTTCAGGAGGCAGCGGCTGACTCCGCCATCAATATGCGCCTGGAGAGAGATGTGAATGATATGCCTAAGATGCTAAGCTGGGCTGACGTCGGCATCACCTCGGGAGGGACAACCGTCTGGGAGATGGCATTTATGGGACTTCCCTGCATGATCATGTGCATTGCCGACAACCAGATAGGCCTTGCCAAACGTCTGGGCGAAATGGGTGCCGCTGTGAACCAGGGATGGCATGAGTGTCTGTCAGAGCGTGACGTTTCTTTGCAGGTAATCAGCCTATTAGGAGATAGAAAGAAAAGAGCAGATATGAGCCGGGGTCTGCAACAGCTGGTGGACGGAGAAGGTGTGGACAGAGTTCTGATGCATCTGGAGGAAAGAAGCCTCCGTTTGCGCAGGGCCAGAGAGGAAGACTGCGAGAGAATCTGGCGGATGGCATGCGACGCCGAGGCACGAGCCGCATCATTCTCCACCCAGCCCATTCCCTGGGAGAGGCATATGCAATGGTTTCACGACAAAATGAGTGATAGGGATTGTTTTCTATTCCTTGCACAGGACATAGAAGACAATTATATAGGCCAGGTGCGTTTTGATGTGAAAGAAGACAGGGCAGTCATCAGCATCAATATCGCCAAAGACATGAGGAGAAAAGGATACGGAAAGCAGCTGGTGCAAATGGCGGTCAAAGAGCTATTTCATTTATCTCCGGTCAGATCAGTGCATGCTTTCGTCAAACAGAATAATGAGAGATCAATCATGACTTTCCGTGGTGCGGGCTTTGAACTGGAGGGCAATGAGATGGTAGGAGATCATATTGCACTCCATTTTAAAAAAAAACCAAATGAGAAAGTAATCGGGATCGGGAGGAATCTATCATTTCGCATATCCATCTTTCTGGAAGAAAAATCGGACCGAATGAACCGGCCTATATCATAGCAGAAATGTCCGCCAATCATAATCAGGACATCGAGGAGGCGGTGAGAATGCTGCACGCCGCCAAGCTTGCGAGAGCAGACGCTGTGAAGCTGCAGACATATACCCCCGATACAATAACCATCGATTGCCACAATGAGTATTTCCAGATAGGAGAAGGAACTTCATGGCAGGGACGCAACTTTTACGATCTCTATAAGGAAGCATACACACCATGGGAATGGTATCCCCGGCTGAAAGAAGAGGCCAAAAATCTGGGAATTGATCTCTTCTCCACGGCCTTTGATCATTCAGCAGTTGATTTCCTGGAGGAGATGGAAGTCCCCGTCCATAAGGTCGCTTCCTTCGAGATTGTGGACATACCTCTGATTGAGAAGATGGCACAGACGAAAAAGCCTCTCATCATTTCCACGGGCATGGCGACCATCGGAGAGATCGAAGAAGCAGTGCTTGCTGCCAGAAATGCAGGCTCCAGGGAGATTGCCCTTCTCAAATGCACCAGCGCATATCCCTCCCCGCCTGAGGAGATGAACCTGGCCACTATTCCTCACCTCTCCGATGCGTTCCACGTGCCGGTGGGCCTTTCAGATCATACACTGGGAATTGAGGTGCCCATTGCAGCCGTATGTCTCGGAGCTTGCATAATAGAGAAGCATTTCACATTGTCGAGATCCTCAGGCGGACCAGACAGCTCTTTTTCCATGGAGCCAGACCAGTTCAGGGCCATGGTGAACGGGATTCGCATTATAGAGAAAGCGAAGGGCATGGTTCATTACGGCCCCAGCGAGACAGAGGCAAAGAGCAAAGCATTTCGAAGATCTCTATTCTGCATAAAGGATATTGGCAAAGGGGAATATTTCACAGAAGAGAATGTGCGCTCGATTCGGCCAGGATATGGACTGCATCCACGCCATCTCAAGGAGATCATGGGGTGCACTGCACAGACGGACATCCCCCGGGGAACGCCCCTCCGTTGGGATATGATTGGACGCAAATGTGATCAAAAAGCATATATGCACTCATCCCTGTAATCAAGAAGAGGTCCTAAATGACTGAACTGAGGAGATGTACCAGGTGTGTCTTGCCGGAGACGCATGAGACAATCGTCTTCGATGGCGATGGCGTCTGCAACATCTGTCGCCAGCATGAATATAAGCATAGCGTGATCGACTGGGCGGCTCAAAAAAAGGCGCTGGACCTGCTCATTGCAGAATACAAAGGAAAATACGATTACGACTGCATAATTCCATTCAGCGGCGGCAAAGACAGCACCTGGACACTCTATTACCTCGTCCAAGAATACGACCTCAAACCCCTTGTTGTTCGCTTTGATCACGGCTTCTTGCGACCAGGTGTTTTGGAGAATACCATAAAGGTTACCCGCAGGCTTGGCGTAGACTTCCATCATTTTACACCAAATTGGAAGGTTGTCCAGAAGCTCATGCTGCAAAGTTTCATTGAAAAGGGGGACTTCTGTTGGCACTGTCACACCGGCATATTTGCATATCCCATGTGGGTAGCCATTCGCTATAATGTTCCTCTCGTAATGTGGGGCGAGCCTTCTTCAGAATATACGGCTTATTATAGCTACGACCAGCCAGAAGAAGTAGATGAGAAGCGCTTTAATCGATACACCAATCTGGGCATAACTGCGCAGGATATGTTCATACGCCTGGAAGGGAGCGTGAGCGAGCGTGACCTTAAACCATTCATATATCCGCCCCTCAAGGATCTACGAAGAATCGGCTATCGTTCCGTATGCCTTGGCTCTTATATCCCCTGGGACGTAAAGAGGCAATCTAAGATTATCGAGGAGGAGCTGGATTGGAAGGGCGATGAAGTAGAGAATGTCCCTCCTGAATACGAATACGAAAAGATAGAATGTTATCTGCAGGGGGTACGTGATTATATAAAATATATAAAAAGGGGCTATGCTCGAACATCTCATCTTACGTCTCTGGACATCAGAAATGGAAGATTGAATAGAGACAAAGCCATGGAAGAGGTGAAGAAGTACGAGGGCAAGCGGCCTCCAAGCCTCGACATCTTTTTAGACTTTGTAGGTCTTACGGAAGAGCAATTCATGGAGATCGCCATGAGCCATCAGGTTTCGCCTTATAAGCATGATCCAGCAGAGACTACCGCAGGCAGGAAGACCCATGATTTCAATTACTGGCCGAGGCATGATCCCATGCCCAGAGAACAATCTGAGACCATTCTCAGACGCTGGCGCCTGCGCCAAAGGCCTTTGTTGAGGCCGACAGCGAGGCTGCAATGATTGCTATCATCGATTATGGGATGGGCAATATACTATCAGTTAAAAATGCAGTTTCTATGGCCGGAAAGGAAGCCAGAATATTGCACACACCAGAGGGATTGGAGGATGCTGAAAGGATCGTTCTACCTGGAGTTGGCGCATTTCCTGATTGCATGAAGAATTTGAGGCTCAAGGGCTTCATAAAGGCACTGGAGGAGGCAGTCTTTCAGAGGAAAACTCCTATTCTGGGAATATGTCTGGGAATGCAGGTCATGGCAGAGAGGAGTTTTGAGTGCGGTGAGCACAGCGGGATGGGCTGGTTTGAGGCGGATGTGGTTCGCCTCAATCCGGAGAATTCATCTTTGCGCGTCCCCCAAATCGGCTGGAACGATGTGACTTATAGAAATGATAGCCCGTTGTTTGCCGGACTGCCTGACCGGCCTGATTTCTATTTTGTTCATTCCTATTCCTTGAAATGCCGCGACGAGAGGGACGTAGATGCCACCTGCGATTATGGTGGAGTCGTCACGGCAGCCTTGCACAAGGAAAATATCTTTGCCACCCAGTTCCATCCTGAGAAGAGCCAGGACTATGGCCTTAAGGTTTTAGAAAACTTCTTGAGATGGAGGCCTTAGGGATATGCTCAAACGCCGTCTCATACCCAAGCTGCAAATGAAGGCATTGCCTTCTAGCCCATTCGCCAAAATGGTGCTGGTTACTACTATTCAATTCCGAGAATCGATAGTTGTAGGTGATCCTGTATCCCAGGCAAAAATATACGAAGCACAGGCTGCGGATGAACTGATATTCCTGGACCTTGATGCTGGCAAATATCAGAGAAAGACAATGACGAATGTAGTGGAGGATGCAGCAGAGCAAATATTTATGCCATTTACAGTTGGTGGGGGAGTGAAGACTATTGAAGACTTTCATTGCCTTCTTTCCAGCGGAGCGGATAAAGTTAGCATCAACACCGCGGCTGTGGAAAACCCCAAACTTATCACAGAGGCATCCGAGATTTATGGTTCTCAGTGCGTGGTGCTCAGCATAGACTATCGTGACAATGGCAGGAATGGCTCCGTATGGATCCGAGATGGAAAAATCAAGACGGATCTCGATCCGGTCCAATGGGCTCGACAAGGGGAAGAACTTGGCGCAGGAGAAATTCTGTTGACGAGCATCGATCGTGATGGCATGCGTAGCGGCCTGGACATAGAGACTATTCGTCGCGTTGCAGATAGCGTATCAATACCAGTAATTGCTTCAGGTGGATGCGGTCTTGCTGAGCACTTTGTAGAAGGCTTCCAGGAGGGCAGAGCAGACGGCGTATCGGCAGGCACATACTTCTGCTTCAAAGATGAGAATCCAATGCAGACCAGGTCGCAGATCAGAAATGCCGGAATTCCCATAAGATTGCATAAGTGAGCAGGCCATGACAGATCTTTTGCGTGATGATACCGGTTGCACTAGCGACGTCCTTCCCTTCGTTCAGTCCTTTGTCTCATGCACAGAAGATCTATTGCAGCAGGCAAAGGTGCAAACCAAACCTATTTTTGCCCTAACCGATGGCGCAAGGATACTTTGGGATCAGAGGACCCCAATAACCATCGTAGCGGGAGGAAAGACCGAGGCTGCCATTGAGCTAGCAGGTCGGAGTCAGGCAGATATAGTCTGCGCGGGCCATTCTCGTGTTACAATAATCTCAAGAGGAGACAGTACTGGCCGCATTTATGCGAAACATTTTTCCAATGTTATGATCAAGACATTTGGCCTGGCGAAACCTCTAATCAATGGGGGGGAGAATTCAAGGATACAGGTCCTGGCCTATGAAAATAGCTGCCCTGTTATCAAAGCGGTTGATTCTTGCATATCCACGCTCATTGTCCACGATCATGCAGAGCCGAGATGCTTTGGCTGGCCGGTGGATTGGAGGACATATCCTTCCGATATCTACATAGGGCAGCGCATTTTATGTATTGCCACCCAAGAAGAGGCGATAGTCAATGCAAAAAGCCTTTTCAAAGAATGGCGGCAATGCCAGAATCGCTATATCGCCTGCCAGAGGATTTCCGGAAGCGTACCCAAGATCTGCTCCAATGTCGTGGATTTCCGATGGCGAGGCGGCACCGTTCATCTGGAGCTTCCTGGAAATGGCAATTCTCGCCCCTGGTTTGGCCTATTCGATCATCATTTTGCCTCGCTCACTGAAAAAGAGCGCGAATGTTGCATGCATTGCTATCTGGAATAATGATGTATGACCTTTTTTATGGCGGATATGACATTATCAACATCTCTCTGTGTCATGCCGGCAAATAAAGGAATCGATATCAAGCTCTCATAAGAAGATTCCGCTATGGGATACTCGCCGCCTTTATAGCCGAAAAGATTTCGATAATATGGATGCAGATGCACTGGAATATAATGCACGTTCACTCCGATGTTCTCTGCCAGCATGGCCGAAAATATATCGGAACGTGAAGCATTCAGCTTATCGAGATCCAGACGGACAGGATACAGATGCCATGCAGAGGCGACATTGGGCCTCTGAGATGGCAGCTTCAAGCCAGGCATGTCTGAGAATTCATCGTGATAAATAGATGCAATCTCCCGCCGTCGCTTCAAGTATTTACTCAGTTTATTTAGCTGTGACAGACCCAGAGCAGAACCGATATCTGTGAGACGATAATTATAGCCTAGGTCCACCATCTCGTAATACCACTTCCCTTTTGCCTGGCGCTGACGGGCATCACCCTCTATCCCATGATTGCGAAAAAGCCGCAGCCTTGCTGCCATCTCACCATCATCGGTGGTAACCATGCCCCCCTCCCCTGTGGTGATGTGCTTGACTGGATGGAAGCTGAAGACGGTCATATCAGAAATTCCGCCCACCTTTTTGCCTTTGTATTCGGCTCCAAGGGCATGGCAGGCATCCTCGATTACGATGAGATCCTTTTCCTCCGCCAGCTCCCGAATAGTATCGAGATCCGCAGGATGGCCGGAATAATCCACCGGTATGATGGCCTTGGTTTTTTCCGTTATGCGGTTTGCCGCATCCTGTGGATTGATATTCAAGGTATCGTCATCAACATCCGCAAATACAGGTGTCGCACCCTGGTAAAGAATGCAATTGGCAGTAGCGCAGAAGGTTATGGGTGTGGTGATAGCCTCGTCGCCAGGTTTGATGCCTGCGGCATAGGCTGCCCCATGCAGCGCCGCTGTGCCTGAGCTAAATGAGACGGCATATTTTGCTCCGACATAGTCGGCGATAGCCTGCTCGAACTCGGCTACCTTTGGGCCTGTGGTGATCCAGTCGGATTTTAAGACTGAAACCACTGCCTGGATATCCTCGTCATCAATGCTCTGGTGACCGTAGGGCAGAAGAGTCTGGCGCACCGGCCTTCCGCCATTTATCGCCAGCAGATCTTCATTCCCCGGTTTCACCAAGCCGCCTCAACTCCTCGACAGACAGCCATTTATCATTGCTGTCACTTGAGTATCTGGATCCTTCATCCATTTTCCTGGACCCGGCCCAATTCTCGACCTTCCACCAGGGATGAGTGGGCATGATCACATATTTGTCATCGAGCACGACTGCATGACGGGCTTCATCTTCCGAGACGAGAACCTCGTGCAGCTTCTCTCCTCCCCTGATGCCAATGTAGTTGACCGCACACCCCGGCGCCATAGCTTCAGCTAAATCCATTATCTTGGAGCTGGGAATCTTGGGGACGAATATCTCGCCGCCATGCATCTCCTGGGTGCACTGCATCACAAATCGAACGCCCTGATTGAGAGTGATCCAGAACCGGGTCATGCGTGGATCTGTGACTGTGATGGTCCCGCACTCCCGCTGCTTTTTAAAGAGCGGCATGACGCTTCCACGGCTGCCGACAACATTTCCATAGCGGCATACGGAAAATTTGGTTCCCCCGAGGCCAGAATAGGCATTGGCCTGAATGAACATCTTTTCCGCGCAGAGCTTGGTGGCGCCATAAAGATTGATGGGGTTGACGGCTTTATCGGTGCTGATGGCCATAACCTTCTCTATGCCACGATCGATGGCCGCATCGATAACATTCTTCGCGCCTATGATATTGGTCAAAATAGCTTCAAACGGATTATATTCACATGCGGGAACCTGCTTGAGGGCGGCGGCGTGCACCACTACATCAATTTTATTAAAAGCCCTATAGAGGCGCTCTTTATCCCTTACATCGCCAATGAAATAACGCACGGGAGAATCACCCGTGTCTGGGAACATCTGACGCATCTCATGCTGTTTGAGTTCTCCCCTGCTGAAGATCACCAATCTCCGGGGTTTATATTCGCGAAGCATTATCTCTGTGAACTTCCGGCCAAATGAGCCGGTTCCACCCGTGACCAGGACATTAAGATCGTCGAACATCGCATTCCCTTTTAGGTATTACAGCACCAGATCTACGAATTGAGCCTTTGGCCCGTCCAGGATTTAAAGTCTTCTTGACCCGGGCCCGCATCATCTGGCCACCGAACGGGATAGAGGCAATTTTGCTGGCCAATGAGGGCAGGCCATTCTATAAATCCTTTGGTTTCAGGAGAATAGCCAGATACAGGATGGAAAGCTGCGCCTCCTTGGCGAAAAAAGAGGCCAGACCGCAAAAAAAGCAGTCAAGATAACTTCAGTATGAGCCACTCCGTTCCGCCCTGGACAGGTAGTGATCAAGCTGATCCCTGATGATGTCTCTTACCGTATGCTCTTTTTTAAACCCGAGTGCTTCTATCTTCTTCGTGTCCGAAAGCAGTATGGGAACCTCTGCCGGCCTGAACCTCTCCGGAGTGAAGATTATCCTTATCTCTTTCTCTCCAGCCTTCGCCTTAACGCCGCCATCCTGGGCCGAGAACTCCAGTTCACCTCGCAGCATCATGCCGTCAATCTTCGTCTTTTCGAAATCAAGGCCGAAGATCTCCGAGTTATCCGGTTCGTTGGGGTCCCTTATGGCCTTATCACCCTTGAGCGTCTCAATCCTGCTCACCGGATAGCCTGCTTCTTCAAGGCTCATCAGCAGATAACTCATCACGGAGTTGGTCCTCATGGAGCCCTGGTTGTAGACATCCCCCCACCTGCCCTTCTCCGCCAGGAGCAGATAGCCGTCTATGACATCGTCAACGTGGCTCCAATCGCGAAAAGCGTTTACATTTCCGATGGTTATGGCATCCTGCTCCCCGAGCTTCAGCTTCATAACCTGGGAGGTGGCAACCGATGTTACAAACATGTTGCCTCTACCTGCGCCCTCGTGGTTAAACGCCCGGGAGACTATGGTCTTGACTCCATAGGAGTACCAGTAGTTCCTCATGAGAAAATCACCGTAGACTTTGCTCACTGCATAAGGAGACATTGGCCGGAGCGGGTTTGTCTCGGAGATGGGAACTTCTGGCATCTGCTGCGGGGCAGGAAATACGCTGCCGTATTTCTCCAGTGCCTTTTTATATTGCTCTTCGGATGAGAGAACCAGGCCATACTCCTCGCTGCTTCCTGCATAGACCACCACGCTGTCCACATCTTTTATCCTGATTGCCTCCAGGAGGTTCGATGTGCCCCAGCAGTTGCATAACATGGTCTCATTGGGGTCCGCGAAAGATCGAGGTACAAAAGACTGGGCAGCAAGATGAATGACGAAATCCGGATCGCTGGAGGTAAGAGCGCTTCCTATGCTCGATATGCTCTCCAGGTCGCCTTCTATCAGCTTTACGGAATCTTTCAAGCCCAGACGCAGCAGGTTATGCGCTGCTCTGCCATCTGCCCGGCGGCGTATCAGGCCAGAGACATTTGCGCCACGTTCCACCAGCCGCTTGGCCATTCGTGAACCAACAAATCCGCTTATACCAGTAATGAGAATATTTTTATCAGTTATATCCAAGCATATCGCCGCCTTATTTTGCATAGTATTTGATAAGCTCTTTTACCCCATCCTCAAGGCGATACCTTGCCTTGAAGCCCAGGACCTTCTCCGACCTGGCTGTGTCGGAGAGCGTATGGAGAACGTAGTTCTTTATGGGATTGGGCACGTATTGCGGTTTTACATCCATCCCCAGGCATGCATTCAAAATCTCGACCGCCTGGCTAAAGGTGTAGGCCTTTCCAGTGCCCACATTCACAATGCCGTGGTAGTCCGACTTCATAGCCATCTGCAAAGCGCGCGTCACGTCTTTGACAAAGGTAAAATCCCTCGTCTGCAAACCGTCTCCGAATATTACGGGCGTCTTTTTGTTCTGCATCTCCCAGAGAAACTGAGTAACCATGTTGGCATACTGCTTTTTGGCGGTCTCCTTTGGCCCGTACACCGAGAAGAACCTCATGCCAACCGAGTCGATGCTGAAAAGCTGCCTGTAAAGCTCTGCCATCCGCTCCATGGCCAGGCGGGCTTCCGTATAGTAATCTGCTACCCTGATGGCCATATCTTCCCGATGGGGCGGCAATAGGCCGTTGTAAAGTGAAGAAGAAGAGGCATAAACCACTCGCGATCCTGACTTTCTGGCCAGCTCGAAGACGGCTGTGAAGCCGTTTATGGCCTCGCCCACCAGGTAAGGGTTCTTTTTGTACATCGGAGAGGATGATGGAATTCCCAGATGGTAGATCCTCTCGGGATGAAGATCCATTCCGGAGAGGTCATTGCAGCTTGCATGAATCAGCTTCAAGCTGCCCTCCAATCCCTTCAAATTTTCTGGGCTTCCTGTATGCATGTTATCCAGGACCACCACATCTTCTCCTGCTTCCAAGAGTTCCTCGACCAGATTGGATCCGATGAATCCCGCGCCACCAGTAACCAGTATGCTCAAAAACCAAGTCCCCCTATCAATTCAACGGTCCTTGTGAGCAGCTAGTTTGTAAGCTTTTTGGATAAATCAAAGATCAAGGTCCCGGATATATAACCTCGATATTCTCCATGTTAAGTATCAGCTTGCGCAACTCCTCGCAGTTTATGGGATGCTTGAACTCGCTGCACATCTTCACCCTTTCCGAGAGGTCCCCGAGCTCCTTTTCCTTCAGGTAATAGCCCATTCTCTGGGTGATATACTTCAGGGCTTTGGCTCCGGTATGCTTGCCTATGATGATGTGCCGGGCAGCTCCCACCATCTCCGGCGAGTAGAGCTCATATGTCCTGGGCTCTTCCAGGACGGCAGCGACATGAATGCCCGATTCATGGGCAAAAGCATTGCTGCCCACCACGGCCTTGTTCTTGGCTACCGGGACCTCCGAGTAGGTTTCCACAAGCTTGGAGAGGTCTTTAACTTTGGTGAGATCATAGGAATCCAGGTTATAGTGCAGCCTCAGAGCCACAAGCAGCTCTTCTAACGGGGTATTTCCGCTCCGCTCACCAATGCCGTTCACAGTGGTATGAAGCTGCTTTGCCCCAGCTTCCGCTCCTGCCAGGGTATTGGCCAGGGCCATTCCCAGGTCGTCATGGCAGTGCATGCAGATGGGGATCTTGATGACCTTTTTCAGCTCGCTTATCATGTAATAGGTCGTGCGCGGATTCATGATTCCCACGGTATCGGCAACGCTGATGTAATCGGCATGGTAGTCCTCGGCCTTTTTATAGAGTTTCTTTAGTATCTCAAAATCGGTGCGCGTAGCATCTTCTGCCGAGAAGCGCACAATCAGGCCGTGATCCTTGGCATATTCCACCGTTTGCAGAGCGCAGGAGATGGCCTCCGGGCAGCTCATATGCAGCTTGTACTTCAAATGAAGATCTGAGGTAGCGATGAAGACGCTGACCATATCGGCCCCGCAGTCGATGGCCGCGTCGACATCCTTCTTGACCGACCGGCATAGGGCGGAGATCTTGGCATCAAGTCCCAGATTGCAGACCTCCTTTACGGCATTCATTTCCGCTGCGGAGACCACTGGAAAGCCCGCTTCTATTACCTCAACTCCGATCTCATCCAGCCGCAGGGCAATATCCAGCTTTTCATCGGCACGAAATACCACCCCCGGCATCTGCTCACCGTCGCGAAGGGTTACATCGCATATCTCGATGTCCAGTGGCGGTGTCTTGGTTATTGCCAAGAATTGATTAAGGGAGTAGTCTTGCATAATGAAGCAGTTGTGATAATTCATTACATAAATCGGTTTCGAAGGAAATGGCTTTCCGGCCGATCTAGAGAGCAGCGAAACGCTCCAGTATCCATCTGTTTCGCACCTCTGGATGAAATATGAGGCCGTAGACGGGATCGCTGCCCCGCTGAAAGGCCCCAACCGCATCAACCCTTCCGGCGAGGAGGGAAAATTCCTGCGGCAGTGTCACTGCATAGTTATGTAGATGATAGCCCTCTATCCGCCGCGGCTCGCCCAGAAGCGGCGACGACCTGACGATCTCGATATCCTTCAGGCCGATGGCCGGATCCTGCACTATCGATCCGCCATAGACAACGCCGATTACCTGCATTCCGGCGCAGATGCCCAAAACGGGCTTTTTGCAGCCCCTTATCCAGGAGAAATACTGCAAATGCTCTGCGTAATCATTATCCATCAGAGCAGTTCCACAGAGGACGATCCTGTCGCAGCTGAGCCTATCGCGTGGCTCGACCTCTGCATAATGCCGGATTTCGCAATAGGCTCCTGCTCGCCTCAGGGCGTCACTTATGGGCAGGACAAACTCATAATTAGATAGCGAGTCCTTTTCGCAGCACAGGTCGATCAGAAGTATGCGTCCTTTGTTCAGTTCATTGCTCTCTCCGTTGCCATGTCCGTTGCAGGGCTCAATCTTCTGCGAAAACGCTCCGGCATTGCCAGGCTGTCCAGCATTATCAGGCATTCCAGCATTGCCGGAATGACCGTCCGCGTTATCGGCGCAAACAGGACAGAGCGGGCTGGGCGGTTTGTCGGCAAGACGCATCTTTTCAATGACAAACCTTCCCCGGTAGTTGGCATATCCTTTCGATGCCACCAGGATCTCAATTCTCTTCCGGAAAAATGGGGCGTCAAGGACGAAGGTTTCTATCTCCCCGCCCTCGCCAGAAGGATTAATTCTGTACCTCCTCTCGAGCCGCTCGAGCGTCTGGATGCGCTCCTCGGTCAAGTAAGCCCCAAGCCAGGAGGAATCGAAAGGATAGGCAAAGACTCCGGAGATGATGACTGAGAAGCCTTCCCTCAAAAGCCTCCGCAGGTAATCGACCTGATCCGTTTGCCAGAGGGGATTGTAACACCAGAGATCCAGGCCGCGGCAGACTCTCTGCACTCGCGCCGCCTGGTAGACCGATTCGATGGCACCGGTCACTATTCCCTGGATGCCGAATTGCTTTTTAGCGGCGGCAATGGCCGCTCTAAGGTCGGATAGCTCCTCCTCTTTGATGCCATGCGTCTTCCAGGTGAGCAGGGGGATATTCATGGCCTCTGCCTGCATGCCGGTGCGGGAAATGTTGGGCGTGTGAAACATGTAGCTGTCCGGGTTTTCCGAGACCAACGTTATGAGGCATGCTACCTCATTTTTTTCCATCGCCCGCCAGCAGGCAAAGACCGAATCCTTGCCCCCTGAGAAGAGAACGCCAAGCTTCATCCGGCGAAGAGAATGCTCTTGGATAATAAAAGATATTGCCGGAATCGTCCATGGCGCATCCGACTGATCATCAGATTACTGATCATCAGACTGGTCCAAGATCGAGCATCTTCCATACCTTCGCCATGTCCAGGTTTGCTACCGTTGCCCTTGCCAGTTGTTCAAAGCCATCGTCCTTCGACGCCCTGGAATTTGCTTCTGTCTCGGAGGGCAGGCTCATGCCATTGCCCAGGCCTTTGCGGCGGAAGAGAAAATCGAGAAAAGCATTGCGGAAGTTGTCATTCTCGAATAGCCCGTGAAGGTAGGTGCCGATCACCATTCCGTTTTCAGATACTGCGCCATCGTCTCCGAAGGCCTTCGCTCCCAGGGGGCTGGTCACGCCCATGTGAATCTCGTAGCCGGTGACGGGCTGGCCGCGGATCGGCTCCAGGATGGGGCCGCCGCCAGTGACCACTTTTTTAACCTGGACGGTCTTCTTCTCGTACAGGTCGAAGCGGGTTACCGCATCCAGCAGACCCAGGCCGGGGATTGTTCCCACGGTATCCTCAACGCCGCAGTCGATGATCTCCCTGCCCAGCATCTGGTAGCCTCCGCAGATGCCAAGGACGGGGGTGTCCGCGCATGACCTGATCTGATCGGCCATTCCCTTTTCCTGCATCTCCCGCAGATCCGAGACAGTGTTCTTGGTTCCGGGGATGATTATTGCATCCGGGCGTCCCAATGGCTCGGAGAGGCTCACATAGCGAACATATGCCTGCCGCTCCAGTGGCTCGAAGTCGGTGAAGTTGCTGATGCGCGGCAGCCTGATCACGGCAATCTCCGGGAGCGATCCCTTCGACCGGGATTTCTTGTCGCCCAGAGATACGGAATCCTCTGATGGGATATCCAGGTCGAGATAAGGCATGACGCCCAGCACCGGCACACCGGTCAGCTCCTCCAGTCTGGAAAGACCGCTGCCCAGGATAGCGGGGTCTCCCCGGAATTTGTTGATCACCAGGCCCTTCACGAGAGGACGGATGTCTTCCGGCAGGAGCTCTACTGAGCCGTAGAGGCTGGCAAAGACCCCGCCCCGTTCGATGTCCCCTACCAGGATTATGGGGGCCTTCAGATGGCGGGCCACGTAGATGTTGGCGATGTCGCGATCAAAGAGGTTGATCTCTGCAGCGCCGCCCGCGCCCTCTACTACTATGTAGTCGTACTCTTTCTCCAGCTGCTCGATGGACCGGTCCACTACCTCTTTGAGCCCATCGATATCCCGATAGTACTCCTCAGCCGATTTGTCTGCCACCGGCCTGCCCAGGACTATGACCTGAGAGGTGCGGTCGCCCTTCGGCTTGAGAAGGATGGGGTTCATGAACTCGCTGGGCTGTGCCCGCGCCGCCCATGCCTGAACCGCCTGAGCGATGCCGATCTCTGAGCCGTTCTGGGTGACCCAGGAGTTGAGGCTCATATTCTGGGATTTGAAGGGCGCGACCTTCAGGCCGCGATCGGAGAGCAGGCGGCAGAGGGCGGCGACAAAAGTGCTCTTGCCGGAATGGGAGGTGGTGCCGAGGACCACGATGAAGCGAGACATTAATCGGAGGGATGGCGTGCAAGTTTATTTGCCTTTTGGAATTAACCAGCCAAAATAAAATATAAAATTATAAAACCCGGGCGAAGGTCCACTTCATCTCCAAATTGAAGGTAGAGGCATTCGTGGCCCTCCGGGCGCCCTCTGTAACTAATGCTAAGCCTTTACAGATTTTTTTCTCCAGCGCCAATTAATTTCGGGATGCACACCCCATCTTGCCATAAAGAGTTTGGCAGAAATTGGAGCTTCGCCGTTAGCCGAAACCCACCCTGCGGGCGTAAATCCGGCAGGCTGCCTTTGTTCAGAGCCACTCCAGGGCACGCACTTGTAGGCATTATCCATTTCCCCGGGGGTGACTGCCCCGTCTCCAAGTGAAATATATCCACAATTTCCGCACACCAATACAACTTTTTTTCCCTGTTTTATTCTATCCAAGATTGCTTGGCGCGGTATCTCCTGTGTGGAGCCACAGGACATATTGGTGCACTTCCAAGTATAATTTCCATCTACCATGACAGGTCCTTCCTCCAGCCTTTTAAACATTTCCACTTGCTAGTATATAAGTATATCATTGCATATATATGACAATCAGGTAATATATAATGCCAGCAAAATCATTTAGTCTCAGCAAAGCGAGCGATCCATAATCTATAAAAAAAGAGAAAATAGAAATTAAAAAGACATAGGATAGCGCCCAAGTTTAAGGGGTTCCTCTCGAGTCATATTGAAAACGGGCTGTACACTGTGGACAAAAACATTGTCTCTCTTCAACTGATAATACGCAGAGGTATTCGTAACATCCAACCTATTGCTTATAGGTTCTATTTTTATAGTTGTCCCAATTAGGGGCTCGTCGAAGTTTTCCAATTCATTGAAATCATTCGGCAAAACATCGTTCTTACTTGCGTTCTCCAAATCGTTTGACATTGCCGCTTGCATCTTTGTTACGTTTAGATCCGGATCCCCTGATTCGGGTATTCCGGTGAGTATACTGTCAAGATCTATCGAGGCCAATTCAGCCGATAGTCTAAGTGTATCATATTCCGGAGTTTTGACTTCAGTGAATGATGATTTAAATGTAAACATGCCTTCAACTTTCGAAGCTACAAGATCATTGTTTAAAGCATCATCCCGGCTGAGTTTGAGAGATTCGTCCATCGTGCCATTAGCTTTCATATTGAAATACGAGGCCACCCCAGAGTTATCATCAAATTTTACCATATTGCTTGATAAAATATCAGCTCCGGAAAAAGATACGCCATGACTTACCCCGTTGGCGTCCAGGCTCATTGAATAGGTATTGTTTTCATCGGTAGTATTCTTGAGGACATATCTGGAGAAAAGTTTCGAGAAACCATAATCAGATTCGAGCGTTCTGCTACAGACCTGATCACCATTTCCTTTCACTGAGTCATGCGCAAATTCATCATTCGTCTTGGAGTCCAGCTTTCCTGATACAGCATAAGTCGATTGATATACATATGCCGTTGAACAAAATGATAATACCATGAATCCAATTATTAGCAAGCAAATCGACCGCATATTCCCTCACCGTCCTCAATAATTGTTAAAATGCTATTAGAGCTTTTCGATACAATGTATATTTAAAATATCCACAGATTTAAAATGGAGGGATAATACATATGCAGCCTATCAAAAATGTCTGAGGGATAAAAGGTAAAATTGCCTGACCCACAACCTAAAATTACATGGGATGCCATAGAATTTGTGAAGGTAACCCGCCAGCTCCATCATAGCACCTTTGTCCGTTGGCATCCCAATCCATTTTTGCTGAGCGAGACCACAGGTATCCGACCGATTCAGGTCTCGTGCATTGCAGCGGCGAATTTGCCAAATGCACCTATTTTTTATGAACAGTTGTGGGCCGCACCATGCCCCGGGAGACAAGATTTTTTTGAGCTTGATCCCGAAACTGCATAGTATTGCAGATTCTATTTCCAGCCAAGTCTGCTCCAGTGCTCGTATTCGTGCTCCCAGCTGTCTTTGTTCATCTTCACAAGGCTCTTGAAGTGCTCGGCAATCCCCTCATGGATCGTTCTCTGTTCGGCATAGTCGCGCTTATTCCGGATATCCTCCGCGAGGGATTTGCCGAGCTGGAAGGCCTTCTTCTCAGCCGCCTCAAAAGCGGCCGGCCCCTGCATCATAACCGCGCCCACGCTTCCTGTGACGAAAGCCCCGAAGGTGACCATCAGGCCGTCCAGATAGGTCGTGACCTCATCGCTGTTGCTTCCGCCGCTAGCCACGCTGGCACAGTACTTGCCGCGGAGAAGCTGGCAGTGAACCGCATCAGCCATTCGGTCGATGAACGCCTTCATCTGGGCCGTGACTGATCGGAAATAATTGGGCGATCCCCAGACCAGTCCGTCCGCCGCCAGGATCTTCTCGTATAGCCCCTGAAAGTCGTCCTTATGCACGCATTTGCCCTTTTTAAAGCATACCTGGCAGGCATTGCAGAATTTTATATCCAGCTTGCAGATGTCCACCAGTTCTACCTCAGCTCCAGAGGCTTTTGCCCCGTCCAGTGCAGCCTGAACCAGCCGAAGAGTCGTGCTCTTGGAGCCGTGAGGGCTGCCGCAGATTCCCAAGACCTTCATGTCATTTCCTCCAACAACATATGATGATAGTCCTCGATCTTATGTATTGCGGGTTTTTTTTCCATTTGCACATTCACTCACCCATTCAGGTCACCACTGCATTCTTGAAAACCCGCCAGGCCACCAGGAACATGACCACGGCAAACACAACCAGCACCAGAAATGATTGCAGGATCTCAGAGCTGCTGTAGACATAATGAATGCCGATGGCATAAAAGTCGCTTCCTACGGCAAAGTAGCGCACCCCGTTCACCAGGTGGGTGAGGGGATTGAACTGGGCAATCATCCTTACAATTCCTGGAGAGGCATCAATGGGATAGAGGGCATTGCTGGCGAAGAAGAGCGGCAGGGTGAGAAGGGTGATGACTGCCTGCAGCCCCTCGGGAGTATCCATGCTCATTGAGATCGCCGAGGAGAGGAAGAGAAAACCTATGGAAAAGACGCCCACAAAGAGCAGCACTCCCAGAACTGCCCCTGCGGTCTGCATCAAAGAGTAGCCGGGGAAGAAACGCACCCCAATGAGAAGGCCAAATCCCATAATGACCATCACCTGGATGAATGATTTGGTGACGCCGGATAGACCAATTCCCAGGATGATGTGATTTCTGGGCATGGGGCTGGCCAGGAGCTCTCTCATAAGCCCCCAGTTTTTGTCGAATAGAAGGGTGATTCCTCCAAAGAGACTGGTAAACAGAGTGGTGAGTGCTATGACTCCCGCGCCCATGAATGTCAGGTAAGAGACGGCGTTCGCGCCCTGGGGCAGGGCCATGCCCGCGCTGAGCCGGGAGAAGTTGCTGGACATGGCTGCCCCGTAAAGGGCCATCCACAGCGCCGGCTGAATGAGAGAGACGAAGAGGGCAATTCTGAAGCGGACAAAGCGAAGCATATCCCGCCAGTAGATGGTGGCAAATTCCCAGGACATATCTACCTGCCTCCCTTGGGCGTGGGCATGCGGTGCAGCTTTCCTGCTCCCGCTTCTCTGAGATCTCTTCCTGTGTAATGCACGAATACGTCATCTAATGTCGGCTTTTTCAGGTTGACGCTGATGATATCGACGCCCCGTTCCCGCAGCCGGTTCATGATGATGGGAAGACAATGAGTGCCGTCCGTGTTGATGGTGACCGCAAGCCCTGTGGCCGCGGCCTTGACGGCCCGAACTGCCTTCATGCCCTTCAGCATCTCCTCCGTTCGGAGGTTATCGCTGGTATCCAGGTAAATCATATCATTTCCCAGGGCGTCTTTGAGCTTGACCGGATCGCCGGAGGCGATGATCTTGCCGTGGTCCACAATATCGATCCAGTTGCTGACTCCGTCAGCTTCATCCATGTAGTGAGTGGTAAGGAAGATGGTGGTTCCGGAGTCATTGACCCGTTTGATGTAATCCCAGAGCCTGCGCCTGGTCTGCGTATCCAGGCCGATGGTGGGCTCATCCAGAAATAGCACCTTTGGCCGGGTCATCAGGCCTCTGCCGATCTCCAGCCTCCTCTTCATGCCCCCGGAGAGAAATCGGGTGCGCACATCTCTTTTTTCCTCCAGCTCCACCAGCTTTATGATCTCATCAATTCTCTCTCTCCGTTCCGATTTGGGCATGGAGTAGATTCTTCCGTGAAGCTCCAGAGTCTCCCAGACAGTGAGATCGCGATCCAGCGTCTCATCCTGAAAAACGATGCCGATAGCGCGGCGCACCTGCTGCGGCTCTTTTGCCAGGTCGCAGCCGGCAATAGTGACGCTGCCGCTCTGCATAGGCAGCAGTGTGGTGAGAATATTGATGACCGTGCTCTTTCCGGCCCCGTTGGGCCCCAGGAAGGAGAAGATCTCGCCCTCCCGCACGAAAAAGCTGATGCCATCTACGGCTTTGAAGTCGCCGTATTTGTATTCGAGGTCCTTGACCTCGATAATTTTGTCGCTCATTTGTGTCTTAAGCCTCTTTTCTCCTGGAATTTATAGGCAGCAGATGGTAGGCTGGCCAGGGTGACAAAAGTCTTAACCTGGTGAGGCGATAACAATAGTCAGCAATGGGATGTGTTCGATTTGACCAAGACAGAGGAATTCTTGAAGGAGGCTTTTGCCGGAGAGTCGCAGGCGAACAGGAAGTACACCTCTTTTGCCGCCCAGGCGGACAAAGAAGGCCTTTCTCAGGCGGCCAGGCTCTTCAGAGCTGCGGCTGAGGCAGAGGCTATACACGCCGCCAATCACCTTCGCGCCCTGAAGGCCATCAAGACCAGCAAGGAGAACCTGCGCGAAGCGATAGCAGGCGAAACGCACGAGTTCAAGGAGATGTACCCGGAAATGATCGCCGCCGCAAAAGCCGAAGGCGTCAGAGACGCTGAGAGGAGCTTCAACTTTGCCAATGCGGTGGAGGAGCACCACGCCCGGCTCTATCATGAGATGCTGGAGAATCTGGACGGCAAAAATGAGAATTATCCGTATTTCGTTTGCCCGGTTTGCGGCATGACTGTGGAGCGCGAGGCACCGGAGAAGTGCCCGGTCTGCGGAGTGAAGGGGAGCATGTTCAAGAGGATTGAGTAGATCGCCTCTATCCTTTTTTCAACTACCTGCAAGCGGAGATATTACCTATTACTGCTATGATAATTATGCAACTTAGTGAAAATATGCGTTGGCGAGCCAATGAATGCGACATATTTGGCCACGCATATAATATATAATACACTATTCTTGATAATAATATATTAAAAGTAATATGTTATATGATGCAATCTAATTTTCGATCGAATTAAATACAATGGATGTAAATAACATTTGCTTGATGCAATTAGATAGATTCTGCATCCGAAGTTGCCTTTTCAGAATGCAGAGGCAACTTGTTATGAAATATGTGGAAGGCTTGATAAGTCAGCGGAGACTGCAAGATGAGCAATGTAAAACGCGACACCCAATCTGTTCCTAGGATAGAGTCCCTTCGGGTCAAGAATTACAGGGCGCTTCGTAATTTAGAGCTTAAAAACATAACCCCACTAACAGTTTTCCTCGGTCCCAATGGCAGCGGCAAGTCCACAATTTTCGATGTATTCGCGTTCCTTTCGGAATGCTTTTCAGTTGGTCTAAGGAAAGCCCTTGACAAGCGAGGAAGATTTAAAGAGCTACGTACCCGAGGCTCAAGAGGCCCCATAGAGATAGAATTGAAGTATCGCGAGAGAGAAGGTCTTCCGATCATCACGTATCATCTATCATTAGATGAAGGCATTTCAGGACCTTATGTGGCAGAAGAATGGCTCCAATGGCGCAGAGGTCAACAGGGAAAGCCGTTTAAATTTCTTTACTTTAAGAATGGTCGTGGACAGGCAATAGCTGGCGAGAGACCATTTAATGAAGACCAAAGAATCGACGAAACGTTAACCTCCTCCGATATGCTCGCAGTCAATGCATTAGGCCAACTCGCTAAGAACCCACGAATTAGTGCACTTCGCCAATTCATAACCAGTTGGTATCTTTCATATCTAAATGCAGATAGCGCCCGCGGTTTTCCTGAAGCAGGACCTCAAGAGAGGCTAACGGAAACTGGTGATAATCTACCAAATGTGATTCAATATCTAAAAGAACAACACGAAGACCGGTTGAACCTTATACTAAAAACGTTATCAAACCGCATTCCAAGGCTGGAACGAGTAGACTCCTCACTTATGCCAGATGGCCGACTTCTTTTGCAGATTAAAGATGCACCATTCGATCAACCAATACTGGCGAAGTTCGCATCAGATGGCACTCTCAAGATGCTGGCCTACCTTATTATGCTATATGATCCGGAGCCACCACAATTAATTGGAATAGAAGAGCCAGAAAATCAATTACACCCCAGATTGCTGCCAGAACTCGCCGACGAATGCAGAAAGGCTACAGACCGAACCCAGCTTATGGTAACCACCCATTCGCCATTCTTCGTAAATGGTCTAAGGCCAGAAGAAGTATGGGTACTCTATAGAGATGAACAGGGGTATACGCAAGCACAGCGTGCTGCAGATATGAATGGCATTAATGAGTTTATGGAGGAAGGTGCTCAACTCGGTTATCTATGGATGGAAGGTCATTTCGATGTGGGCGATCCGCTGACTGCATCAGGGGGTCCAAAGCGCCCCCTGCAAAAAAATGCCATATGATCCGAAAAAGTCGAAGAATCCCATGAAGATTAATGCGAGTGATTACAAATGCATATCGTTTTCTTGGTTGAAGAATTATCAGCCGAAACTGCCCTCCGAAATTTGCTGCCAAAAATTCTAGGAAACAGCATTTCCTTCGAGATACACGCGTTTCAATGCAAAAGTGATTTACTCGATAAGCTTCCCCAGCGCATGCAGGGCTATCGCAAATGGATGCCCGAGGACTATCGTATAGTTGTACTTGTCGATGAAGACCGATCCGACTGCAAATCTCTTAAAAATCGATTGGAGATGACTGCAATCGAGGCCGGTTTTACCACAAGAACCTCATCTAACAGCTCAATATTTTCGAGATTTCAAGTTATGAATAGGATCGCTGTCGAGGAACTGGAAGCTTGGTTCTTCGGAGACCCTAGCGCAATACATCATGCATATCCCAAGGTTCCTGAAACAATTGGAACTAAATCGAAGTATAGAGACCCTGACGCGATAACGGGAGGAACATGGGAAGCGCTGGAGCGTGTTTTAAAAAAAGCAGGGTATTTCCAAGGTGGCTTGAGAAAAATGGAGACTGCGAAAATGATTTATGGACCCTGAAAAGAACAGATCAAAGAGTTTTCAAATTTTCAAAGACGGATTGCAAGAGATGATTCGTTGGGGTGTTTGATCAGCGATAAACTCATTGACGAAGAGAGCTACCCCTGAGTTGCACCTCAATAGACCAATAAGCATTCTTTAATGAGAAACTGGACGGTTGTTGAAATTAAAAAAAATGGACCGAGATGTCACCCGGCTCTGGCTCTTTTCAGAACTCCTGCTCGCAGATAATGACAAAAAATATACCGCGTCCTGCCGTCCCGGCAGCGGCCCTCACTCCGCCCGCAAAGCCTCAATGGGATCGAGCTTCGCAGCCCTGTTCGCTGGATAGACCCCGGCGATGGTGGTGGTGACCACCCCGAAGAGCACGCCGAGCACGATGGACTGGTAGGTTACGGCCGATGGCAGTGAGGCCAGCGACCCTATGAGATAGGAGACCATCACCCCCAGGGCAATTCCTATGACGCTGGAGACCGCCCCCAGGACTCCCGCCTCCAGGAGGTACTGGATGCGAATATCCCTGGTTGTAGCGCCCAGAGCCTTCATGACGCCGATCTCCCGGATCCTCTCTTTCACGGTGAGCATCATCACATTGGCAATGCCGATTCCCCCTACGAGCAGGGAGATGGCGCCGATGCCGGCCAGAGCGTATTTGATCATGGACAGGACGCTCATGAGCGAAGAGAGCATATCGCGAGCCGTGGTGGCATCGTATGCCTCATCCTTGTGGTACCTCTTCAGGTCGTTTTTGATCTTCTCAATGATGCTCTCCACCTGCTCCGGATCGTAGACAGTCACCTGGAAGTTGCCATAGTAGTAATTGTCCTCGCCTTTCAGCTCCTCAAGGGCCTTGTGGGTGACGTACATCACATCGTCTGCGCTGCTGCCCGGCCCTGCGCCAAATGAGGTCTGCTCCGACTTTTTCAGGACACCCACCACCTTGAAGTCCATATAGCGGTCCTCGTAGTAGAGCCGGATCTTATTTCCCGGCGTAACTCTCATGCGGAACAGGTCATTAGAGACTCCGTAGCCGATGACTATTGATTTATAGTCCGAGCCCATGAGAAAGCGCCCCTGCGTCACGTCCTCCTTGAGGTCATCTTCTTTGTCCGGGTCCACCCCGGTGAGGCTGGCAGAGGCATTGGTGTTCCGGAAGGCGACAACCACATTGGCCGAGCTTCGCGGAGCGACGTTTTTCACCCCCACCACGTTCTCCAGCACCTTGGTGTCCTTATCTGTGAACTTCGCAGGCTCAGCAGGATTTCTGTTGGCATTCTCGGAGCCCGGCCCACCGAAATGGGCGCTGCCCGGCATGACGCGGATCATATCCAGGTCGAGGGAGGAGAATTGTGATGAAACCCCGGAGTAGAGCCCCTCGCCTACCGAGAGCATGACCACAATAGCCATGACTCCGATGATTATCCCCAGCGAGGACATGAGGGTCTTGAAGCGGTCCGCCTTGAATCCGACGGCAATAAACTCCAGGATGTCAGGAAGATTCATCAGCCACCTTCCTTAATGCGATCGGCTCTCTTTCTGAGGTTTGCTATTGCCGCCGTTATTCTTGCCGTTCAGCTTTTTCCGCCGATAGTAATATCCCCCGAGGGCAAGCAGAATCAGCAATATTGCTCCAGCTGGGAGAAGGTAGCTGCTCTGGCTGTCTGCCGTCTTTGGCGGAGTGTACGTGGTGACATAAGGCTGGGAGGTATGCCAGTTATCGCCGTTTTTGAACTTGGCGATGAAGCTGATGTTGTTCGGCCCTCTCAAAGTCTTTGCGGCGTCTTCTGATTTTATGCCAAAGCTTATGGTGAAGACCTCATCCGGGTCCATGGTGCCGATATAGTACTCGTCTGGCGAGAAGACTATTCCCTTTGCGGAAGGAACAATGGTGACGGCATTGAGGGTGTTTTCTCTGGGATTTGCCACATTGAGATTGAAGTTAGAAGCATCGGTCTCCGCCCGGGCCATGCTCACCGCCGTCTCATCCACCTTGAGGGGAATCTCCCTGTTGATGGTAGTCATATCATAGCCGCCCGAAACCCGGAAATCAAGAAGATGCGTTCCGCTGCTGATGTTTTTCGAGGCCCGGATCTTATAGTATACGGTGATTTTATCGCTCGGGCCGATCATCCCCAGATCACTGGAGTCTCCAGTCAGAACAGACAGATCCGCGGTGCTCTTCAGAGATGTTCTGTTGATGGGCGTAGATAGCAGCGTGCCGGCTGCTGAGCTGCCCGCTCCGGCATCTTTTCCGGCTCCATAGGAGGCTGCCCCGTTGGACATCTGTATGGCAAGTATGGCCTCGTCTCCGGGCAGGAGCACAGTCGGATTCAAAGACGCCTCTATGTTCACAGGCATGTGATACTCGTAGGATGATGCCAGGCCTGCGGCAAGCAGGACAAATAATAGAATCAAAATTATCTTTTTCATGATGCGGTCTCCAGAATGCGTCCGTCTCTAAGCCTGATGACGCGACTGCAATTCTCGGTGATCTCTGGATTGTGGGTGACCATGATTATGGTTCTGCCCTCTCGGTTCAGGTTGGTCAGGATCTTCATAACTTCGTCGCTGTTTTTGAGGTCCAGGTTACCAGTGGGCTCATCGGCGATTATTATCTTGGGGTCATTGGCCAGGGCCCGGGCAATGGCCACCCTCTGTCTCTCTCCTCCGGAGATGTTCTGCGGACTGAAATTGATGCGATGGGCT
>JGI20214J51650_10000361_pt1 | contig 28287 bp, 26 predicted proteins | sample WetSurMetagenome_FD_51650 | JGI IMG/M metagenome (IMG submission 51650) | reverse complement strand
AGAAAAAGCAGTTCTTTGCGACCTTTGCGAAATCCCGATAGCTATCGGGACTTTGCGACGTTTGCGGTTAATAGTATATATTTGTACATATAACATTATTGACCATGCAAAGATATAAGCTTTGTTTTCCAATGAGATTTATTCCAATTATAATTATCATTCTTTTTTCTTCAGTAATATCTGGTCAGAAAACAGACACGAAAGAAGCAAGGACAATTCTTATCTCCAAAATTGACAGCATCCTTCAAACCAAAGTTACTCTTGACGAGATCCCCGGGGCGGTTTTTGAAATAAAAAAGGGGAAAGAGATAATCTATGAACACGCTTTCGGTTACGCCCAGAAATATGATTTTAACCATAATCTTCTCTCTCCTCCTGAAAGAATGACTGTGAATTATCTTTTTGATATCGCTTCACTCACAAAAGTCATAGGAACAACTACAGCTGTTATGTTGCTGGTTGACAGAGGTCTTCTCCGGATTGAAGATCCTGTTTATAAATATGTTAAAGCTTTTGATACCCCTGATAAAAGAGAAATCACCATACGGCATCTTCTCACTCATACCGCAGGATTGTATGAGTGGTATCCTCTTTACTATCGTGCTGTTAATAAATCAGAAAGCTACAGGCTCATTGGAGAACTTCCTCTTATGTTTCCTGTCGGGAAACAACGCAGGTACAGCGATCTCGGCTTTGTAATCCTGGGCGAAATTATTGAGATCATTTCCCGGCAACCATTGGAAAAGTTTGAAGAGCAGAATATTTTTATTCCCCTTCAAATGAAAAATACGGTTTATAACCCTCTCCAAAAAGGTTTTAATAAAATCGCGGCTACTTCGTCTGGTAATCCATACGAAAAAAGAATGGTTTATGATTCAACACTTGGATATAAAATAAAAGAGATTGATCCTGCAAGCTGGAATGGTTGGCGTACCTATACCCTGAGAGGAGAAGTTAATGATGGAAATACATGGTATGCCAATGGTGGAATATCGGGTGCTGCCGGATTGTTTTCTACGGTTGAAGATTTGCAGAAGCTTACCGAGATGCTCATTAACAAAGGGAAAGTTGGCTCTATTCAGTTTATTTCGGAAAAGACCATTCAGACTTTTCTTACAAGAGATAATTTCAATAACGGACTAGGCTGGATGATGGATCGCGACAACTCCTTCATGAAAAACGGACCTGCCGGAACATTTGGCCATACCGGATACACCGGAACCAGCATTTCAGTTATTCCGGGCGATGGCATTTCTGTGATACTGTTAATTAACCGTCAGAATACCGGGCTTTTAAATAATGGCGACTATTACAATGTGAATGCGGTGAGGTTGCAGGTCTTCAATGCAGTTTTAGACTACCGGAAACTTACAAAAGCACAGTAGCATTCGGTAATTTCTAAGCTTTCTTTTCAAAGATCAACCTTAAAAAGAACCTGAAGTATCTTATTCCGGAAAGAAACAATCCCAATCCTATTCCATTATAAAGAATTGACAGGTATTGTTTTGGCAATGAGGAATGTCGCAGTGCAATCCCCATTGAAACCATGACAAGAACTATGAAATAGCTTTTCCAGGTCATAAAGGCAAAAGGACTTATTTTTTCTCTGAGAGAAAGTATCCGGTTTATGTTCCGGGTAGCAATTTTAATAAAGCCNAAATGATGAATTGGCATCGCTGCCAGAAATCCGGCAGAATAAAAGTAAATTTGTTCCTTTACTGAACATAATGACAGCCAGGAAACAGCATAGCTGATAAGCATAATCCCAACCCCGCACCACATTGTTCCTCCCATAAGTATAAGTATACTTTTGTCGACACCGGGATTAAATTTTCTTATCTCCATTTTGCTTTAATCTATGTGTGCCATACGGAAAGGTTTAATTTCTATTGTCTTCCAGACCCCACCTGTAATGTAAGGTTCGTTTTTCAAACTTTCATCCAGCGTGAGCCTGTCGGGAAATTCATACACGATCGTTGAACCGGTCATTTTTNCGCTTTCATCCAGAATAGCACCTCCAAATACAAATTCGCCTGCTTTTTTAAGCTGCTGTATTCTCTTAAGATGTTCTTCTCTGACTTTTAACCTCCGGTCAAGTGCCTGCGGGTCTGTTCCGTCATAAGCAATAAGTATAAACTGCATATTCTGTGTGTTTGTTTAAAATTATTCTTTAAAAATCCTGGTTACAAATCTATTAATTAATTCTATTACTGTGTTTCCTAAAATTATTTGAAATCGTGGGGTTTTGCCCCCCTTCCCCCCTAAAGGGGGGATAATTTTATTCAAATTCGGACTTTAGATTATGAGATTGCTTCGTTGCAAGCTCCTCACAATGACCGTAATTTTAATAAGTTTCTAATTCATTTCCAACCCTAATTTAATAATAGTAAGGTCATTGCGATCCCGCGAAGCGGGAGTGGCAATCTCCAAATCCTTACAGGAAATTCTATTACGTCTTTAACCCCCCTTTAGGGGGGAAGGGGGGCAAAACTCGGAAGAAAACCTGGGCCAAGGGGCAAGATACTGGAAGAGAGTTGGGGTAAAAAAGGGAGATTGAGAAATCTTATCAAATATGATCGAAGATGTGAGTAAAGATTAAAATTCATTTTCATTTTCATTGTCTATATTTGTTACGGCAAATAGTGAGATATAGGACTTTGCTATTCAGATTTGAAAATATCTAATATGTTGAATCTTAAAAATCTGTTTAATTCTTCTGGATTGATCAGAGACCTGAAAAGGAAGGATCACAAACCTGGTTTCGGGGCACTCGATATTTTTAAATATATTGGTCCTGGTTTGCTTGTAACCGTTGGTTTTATCGATCCGGGGAATTGGGCGGCCAATATTGCTACTGGTTCAGAATTCGGGTATACTCTCCTGTGGGTAGTCTCTCTGTCTACAATTATGTTGATCGTTCTTCAACATAATGTTGCACACCTGGGAATTGCGACAGGACTTTGTCTTTCTGAAGCTGCAACAATTTATTTAAAACCCTGGATTTCCAAATCTGTACTGTCTTTTGCGGTTCTGGCTTCTGTTTCAACATCTCTGGCAGAAATACTGGGTGGATCAATCGCCCTCAATATGTTGTTTAAAGTACCAATTAACATTGGTGCTATTCTGGTGACAATTTTTGTTTTGATAATGTTGTTTTCAAATTCTTACCAGAAAATTGAAAGATGGATAATTGGTTTTGTTTCTATAATCGGTCTTTCATTTCTATACGAATTGTTCCTTGTCAGGGTTGACTGGGTTCAGGCAGGTATATCGTGGGTAAAGCCTTCAATCCCTGAGGGATCCATATTATTAATAATGAGTGTTCTTGGAGCTGTCGTTATGCCGCATAATTTGTTTTTGCATTCTGAAATAATTCAAAGCCGGCAGTGGAATCTCAAGGACGAAAAAATTATAAAGAGACAATTAAGGTTCGAATTTGCCGACACACTTTTTTCTATGATAGTCGGATGGGCAATAAACAGTGCAATGATACTTCTTGCTGCTGCAACATTTTTCGCAAAAAACCAGAAAGTCGAAGAATTACAACAAGCGAACAGGCTTCTTGAACCTTTACTTGGATCAAATGCTTCAGTTGTTTTTGCTGTTGCGCTGCTTTTTGCAGGTGTTGCCTCAACAATAACTTCAGGAATGGCAGGAGGATCAATAGTTTCGGGAATGTACAGAGAACCATATGATGTTAAGGATAATCACTCCAGAATCGGTGTGATCATTTCCCTGCTGGGGGCATTAATTATCATTTTCTTTATTGGCGACCCGTTCAAAGGCCTGATTTTGTCACAGGTATTTCTGAGCATTCAGCTTCCCTTTACTATTGCAATCCAGATATATTTAACCTCCTCGAAAAAGGTAATGGGGAAATATGTAAACAGCCGGTTTCTGATTGGTTTACTGCTGGTTATTGGTGGTATTGTTACTTATTTAAATCTAAAATTACTTTATGAATTTCTAATAGCATAAGGCCTTGAAAAACTTAATTATGGCAGAAAAAGAATATAATATCGGATTAGTACTTAGCGGCGGCGGGGCAAGAGGATTTGCTCATCTTGGTGTAATTCAGGCATTAAATGAGAGCGGTATTTATCCCGATGTTATTTCAGGAACAAGTGCAGGAGCTATTATTGGTGTTTTGTATGCCGATGGTCATACTCCCGGCGATATCCTGAATCTGATGGAGGGAAGCAGTCGTCTGGATTTTATGCGTCCTGCTATGCCAAGAGAGGGATTGCTCCAGATCAACGGGATAGCTAAAATACTGAAATGCAGCCTCCGGTCAAAAAATTTTGAAGAGCTTAAAATCCCGCTATTTGTTGCTGCAACCGATCTGAATAATGGAAAAGCAGTTTATTTTTCCAAAGGAGAAATTCTCGAGCCGGTTATTGCTTCAGCAAGCATTCCTGTTATTTTCCAGCCTGTAAAGATCGGAGATGTATCATATGTCGATGGAGGCGTTCTCGATAATCTTCCAATCAGACCCATCGAAAACAAATGCAGGATCCTTATCGGATCTTTTGTAAATCCGGTAGACTATATCGAAAAGATTAGCGGGCTGATAAACATAGCAGAGAGAACATTTATGTTGAGTATGTCGAAAGAAATCATTGAAAAGGCGAAAAAATTTGACCTCTTTATCGCCCCCACTGAGTTAAAAAATTACAAAATTCTTGATCCTGAAAAAGCAGCTGAACTTTTTTGGATTGGTTATAAGGCAACAATCGAAAAACTAAAAAAATTTGATGTCAATAACATTATAGGCTTAAAACCTGCAATAAACTCTTAGTATTCTTATTTTTTAATCAGGGAATACAGATTTTTAATCTCTTCTTCCCAAAAAGATTCATCGGGTGTCTCGAGTATAAGAGGCATATTGTCGAATCTTGCATCGTTCATCAGCAATCTGAAAAAATCTTCTCCGAGGATTCCTTTTCCAATATTATCGTGACGGTCGACCCGTGAGCCTAACTCCTTTTTCGAATCGTTTATATGCATCCCCTTAAGGAAATTGAAACCAATTATTTTTTCAAAGAGAGTAAATGTCTCACTGAACCCCTCTGGTGTTTTAATGTCGTACCCCGAAGTGTAGGCATGACATGTATCAATACACACGCCAACCCTTGATTTATCCTCCACCTTGTCTATAATGAATTTCAGCTGTTCGAATTTATGTCCCATATTGGTTCCCTGTCCTGCCGTATTCTCAATAACCGCTATTACCCTCTGCGTCTTGCCTAGAGCAATGTTTACAGATTCAGCTATACGGCTGAGGCACTCTTCCTCATTAATTGTTTTAAGATGACTCCCGGGATGGAAATTAAGTCTGTCAAGACCAAGCAGTTCGCACCGCTGCATTTCATCAAGAAATGAGGCTCTCGATTTTTCCAACGGTTCTTGTTCGGGATGTCCCAGATTTATCAGATAGCTGTCGTGCGGTAAGATCTGAAATGGTTTGTAACCTAGCTTTTCACAATTTTCACGGAAAAGTTTAATATTTGCCCTCGATAATGGATTTGAAAACCATTGTCTCTGATTTTTTGTGAACAGGGCAAATGCCTTCGCTCCTATTGCGTTTGCATTTAATGGAGCATTTTCTACTCCCCCGGAAGCGCTAACGTGGGCACCAATATATTTCATTGTTCAAAAATAAATCGTTTCGTAAATCAAAATTCTATTCATTAAATTTTTTCTGCACTTTCTTTTAACAATATAACAAAAACTATTCTCTTATGTTTATGTTATAAATTTGATAAAGAATCAGGATATTCTTAATTTTGTAATGAAACCTTTAAACACAATAAGATAAATGGCAGATTTAAACAGTACTATCCCTACACCTCCGGGAACGAAAAAAAGCACTCCGCTTGGTCTGATTGTGACATCAATTGTACTTGGTGTTGCTTTGCTTTCTCTTATCTATATGTATTTTGATAAGAAAAACAAGATGATCGAAATGGAAACGGTGCTGACTCAGGAAAAAGACTCCCTGGCCAACGAATTGAGGAATATGGTTGTCGCATTTGATACTCTGAAAACGAATAACGATACACTGAAGGCAGGCATGGAGAAACAAAAAAATAAAATTGTTCAGTTACTGTCTATAAATGCATCAAATGTAAGGTTGATAAAATCATACAAGAGTGAGATCACAACTATGAGAGAAATAATGAAAAGCTACATTGTTCAGATCGACTCTCTTAACACCAGGAATAAGTTGCTTACATCAGAAAATACTGAAATAAAGCAACAAATTACAGAAGTACGTAATACTAATACCGAACTGTCAAAAGTTAAAGAAGAACTTACTACCAAAGTTGAAGTTGCATCGATTATCCAGGCGAAAAATATTGCCGCCGTTTCTCTGAACAAAAAGAGAAAAGAAACTACAAGGATCGGGAATCTTGATAAATTGAGAATATGCTTCACTCTGCGTGAAAATCCACTGGCTAAAGCCGGACAGAAAGATGTATTTATGAGAGTTATAAGGCCCGATTCATTAGTCATTGCCAGTAGTCCCGACAATCTTTTTGAATACAAAGGCAATAAAATAATCTATTCTGCTACCCGACAGGTGGATTATTCGAATCAGGACATAGAAGTTTGCATTTTTCTCGATAACAAGGGGGATTTTGTTATCGGGAACTATAGTGTAGAACTGTACCTTGAAGACAATATTATAGGACGGACAAATTTTATGCTTTCCAAAAAGTAATTACTCGTCACCAGGCATCATAAATTCGGAAATAATATTATCAGAGATTAACTTTCCCTGGTTTGTAAGAACCAGGGAATTTTTTTCGAGTTTCATGAGACCATAATTTCTGTATTTCCCCGACAAATTTACAACATAATCATATCCTTCTTTTTCAAACATTGTCTCAATATACTCAAGATCAATTCCCCACATTGTCCTGAGAGAGGTCATTATATATTCATTGAAACGTTTCTTAATATCAAGTTCTTCACTCTCAAAAAATAATTTTCCTTCATTTATGGATTTTATATAGCCTTTAAAATCCCTGGCATTCCACTGACGTGTATATCCGTTGAAAGAATGGGCAGATGGACCAAGTCCGAGATAATTGACCTGCTTCCAGTAATTTGAATTATGTACTGAAAAATATCCCGGCTTGCCAAAATTTGAAATCTCATATTGGATAAACCCTGCTGATTCAGCCTTTTCAATAAGAAGATTAAACTGGGCGGCACTATCATCTTCATCAATTTCAGAGATATCTCCTTTTTCTAACATTTTTCCAAAAACAGTTCCCGGTTCAAAAGTCAGATGATACGCAGAAAGATGCTTAATATCAAATGAAAAGGAAAAGTCAAGATTTGATTCCCAATCTTTCAGACTCATCCCGGGAATACCGTAAATCAGATCAATTGTAACATTTTTGAATCCGGAACCCAGTGCTTCTTTAAGCGCAATAACAGCTTGCGATGAATTATGCCGCCGGTTTAGTAATTTGAGGTCAGAATCTCTCCACGACTGGACACCCAGACTGATTCTATTGATATCGAGCTTTTTCAATCCTTCAAGATAAATCTTGTTAACATCATCGGGATTTAGTTCAATTGTTATTTCACAATCTTCCGTAACTTTGAACAATTTTTTTATCCTCTTCAGGATTATACCAAGATCTTTAACTGAAAATACCGATGGTGTACCGCCTCCAATATAAATGGTAGATACCGGATCATCTCCAAGATAATCCTTTCTTAATGAAGCTTCCTTAAGCAATGCCTCAATAAATGGAGTATTATCACCGGTTGAAACAACATGATAAAAATCGCAGTAAAAACAAAGCTTTTTACAAAAGGGTACATGTATGTATATCCCTGCCATCGATTTTAATTTATTGACCTGTACCCATAGGATTCGGCAAAGGTCCTCCAAGTTTATGAATAATTCGTACTAAATTTGCACCAAATTTCTGAAATGATAAAGAAAAATAAATTCGCTATTCTTGTAGCTCTGATTATTTTATATCTAAGTCTTGCCAACTCTCAGACTTTTGAAAAAATTCCTCTTCTTGATGTTCCTGATTTCGATAAAGTTATTCATCTTGGTATGTATTTTTTTCTTATGTCCGTCATTATTTTTGAAAACAGGAAAACAATAATAAACACGTCACGTTTATTTCTTACAGGCCTCATTCCTCTTTTTTATGGCGTTTTAATGGAAATCCTCCAGGCAACACTTACAATAACCCGATCGGGAAGTTTCTATGATGCTCTAGCTGATGCTACCGGAGTCCTTCTCTCAATTTTATTATGGATCTGGATCAGGCCTGTAAAGAACAAATAATCATATAGTTATTAATTCAGTATTTGTTGATTTTATAACAAGATCATGTATTGTTCTGTTACTGAAAAGTTTAATAAGGGCTTGTCTCGATTTTTCATAATCCTGGTGAAGAGGACAATGTTTTCCTTCTTTTTCAACTCCTTCACAAGACCCGTTATGCATTATACAATCGGTAAAAGTATCATTCCCGTCAATTGTATTCACTATGTCGATCAATGTTATTTTTCTCGGATCTTTTAATAATGAAAACCCTCCATGAGGTCCCTTTGATGAACTCAGAATTTTTTGTTTAGCGAGCTGTTGAAGTATTTTTGCCAGGAAGGGAGAAGGAAGATTAAGATCTTTGCTTATTTGTTTTATCCCTGTCTTTCCATTTGATGATGCCTGGCTTGCAAGATAAATTACTGCTCTTATACCATACCTGCAGGAACTGGAAAGCATATTAATAAATTTTTAATGAGATTTTCTCTATTCTTCTTGCGTGCCGGCCCCCTTCAAAAGAAGTTGTAAGAAATGTTTTTGTAATCAGATAAGCTTCTGATTCTGTTATAAACCATCCAGGTAATGTAAGAATATTTGCATCATTGTGTGCCCTTGCCAACCTGCAGATCTCCTCATTCCAACATAAGGCAGCTCTAATTCCCGGATGTTTATTCACAACCATATTTATACCGTTGCCTGTTCCACAAATTGATATGCCCAACCTGAATTCACCTGACGCTACTCCATTTGCCAGAGGATGTCCATAATCGGGATAATCAACTGACTCAGGCGAAGAAGTACCTAGATCCTTAATATCATATTTTTCATTGATAAGATAATCCAACAGCTTCACCTTAAGATAATAACCGGCATGATCCGATGCGATTGCGATTTTATTACTTTCCAACTTTTTGACTTTTAATTTAATATCTGTGATGAGCATGCAAAATTAATACAATTGCTCAATTAAAAGAAAAAAGTACTCTTTTATCTTTAATCTAAAATATGTCATGTGCCATTGTAACAAAAGTATTGGAGGAATGTTTGGCAGCATGGATTGTATAGGAAACACAATTGTTTTGTTCTTCAACCTTCAACTCCCTAAGCAACTTACTTTCTTCCTTCTTTTGCCCCCCTGAAGGGGGGTTAATTTTACATCATATCTTTTTTAATAAGTTCCTGCTGTGAGATGGAGATCCCTCTCCCGCTGAAGCGGGATCGGGATCCCGAGCCCTGGCGAGGGATCTCCTTCTCTCTTTCTGCAAGTGACTAAATTTGAGATGTGATGTAAGATGAGCTTTAGGGGGGCAGGGGGGCAAAACCCGGAAGAAAGCGGCATTTTTTCCGCTTGTTAATAACATGTAAATAATTCAGGATAACGATTCATAATATCATGTTTTATTAACCATTAAAACCGTCTTCAGTAGTTATCGAACCCTTTAAATAAAGTTATAAGAAAATAATGTCAAAATATCAACTTTAAATAAACCGCAAAAAAATAATTTTTTTTGTTTTACAGGTACTGATAAACATATATTAACAACTGTTAATTATTATGTTAATCCTCTGATTTTCAAAAATGGTATGTTTTTTGAACTGTTGAAAAGATGTTAGTACACCGGTAATGATGAGAAATACAATAAACAGGTAATTTTTATATCAACAGTTTCAACAGCACATCATCATCATCATAAATAAATTTTAAAATAATATATAAGAATACTATACTGTTAATTAAAATCCAAAAGCTATATAATTTAAAATCGGATATTACAATAATGAGTAGTTTTACATTCAGAATATTGATAATACTAAAAAATGAAACCTCAATTGCAAGAGCAGAATATACTGGAGATACAAAGACTGAAGAAAGAAAAGAATGCGATAATTCTTGCTCACTATTATCAGACAGGAGACATTCAGGATTTAGCTGATTTTGTTGGAGATAGTCTTGCACTTTCACAAAAAGCTTCTTCAACCACGGCCGATATTATACTGTTTGCCGGAGTTAAATTTATGGCTGAAACAGCAAAAATACTTTCTCCTGAAAAGAAAGTTCTGCTTCCTGATTTGAATGCAGGATGCTCACTTGCCGACTCTTGTAAAGCTGACGATTTTGAGAAATTCATAAAGCAAAATCCTGGCAGAACGGTAATTTCATATGTAAACACTTCAGCTGAAATTAAAGCATTGTCGGATATTATCTGTACTTCATCCAACGCAATTCAAATCGTTGAATCTCTTCCCTTAAAAGAAAAAATTATTTTTGCTCCCGACCGTAACCTGGGAAACTATGTTATGAATAAGACCGGACGCGATATGGTGATATGGAATGGAGCATGTCATGTTCATGAGGAGTTTTCTCTTGAAGCAATAATAAGACTTAAAAAAGAAAATCCTGAAGCTAAAATTATTGTTCATCCTGAATGTGAATTGCCTGTTCGTCTGGTTGCGGATTTTATAGGTTCTACTTCTTCATTGCTGCAGTTTACTAAAAAAGATAATGGAAATTGTTATATTGTGGCAACTGAGGCTGGTATAATCCACCAGATGAAAAAGGAAAATCCTGGAAAAACATATATTCCTGTACCACCTGTTGATTCTACTTGTGGATGCAGTGAGTGCAGTTTTATGAAACTAATTACAGTGGAAAAAATATTAAATTGCATTAAAAATGAGACTCCTGAAATTTTTATTGAAAGGAAAACTCTGATACGAGCACAAAAGCCAATAAGAAGAATGATGGAAATATCAGAAAAACTTGGTCTTTAAATATGAAGAGAATTATCATTCTATTGTTTGTAATTTTGATCTGCAGAATAAGCTCTGCCCAGGAAAACGCAGCTTTAAAAGATGGTTATCAGATTTTTAAATATCCAAACGGAGCTGTTTCGAGCGAAGGCCTGATAAAAAACGGGAAACCGGAAGGATTCTGGAAAAGCTACTATGTTACAGGTATTAAAAAATCTGAAGGAAAAAGGACCAGTTTTCTTCTCGATAGTATTTGGGTTTTTTATGATCAGACCGGTGACACATTAGAAAAAATAAATTATCTCTATGGGAAAAAGAATGGCTGGTATTTTAAATATAAAAAGGATCCTTCTAAGGGACTATATATCTGGTCAAAAGAACTTTTTGCAGCCGATTTAAAGGAGGGTACTGCATTCATCTATTTTCCGGATGGCAAAATACAACAGACATTTATTTATAATTCTGGTAAAAAAGAGGGTTTATCAAAAGAGTATGACAAAGAAGGTAAAATAATCACTCTCCTGGAATATAATAAAGATTTCCTGGTTAGCAGGGAGAAAATAAACCGTACTGACAATAGTGGCCTGAAACAGGGTGAATGGAAAGATTTTTATCCGAATGGCAGTATTAAATCGGAAAAAACCTTTAAGGATGACCTGATGCATGGTTATTATAAAGAGTATGATATCAGGGGTAAGCTTGTTCTCACTATGCTCTATGAAAATGGTGCAATTGTTAAATCAAGGGTTGAAGATGAGCCTGATATTGAAATAGTTAATAAACATGATCAGGATGGTAATCTTATATACAGCGGTCCCTACAGAAATAAAATTCCTGTTGGCGTTCACAGAGAATATGGTAAAGACGGGAAGGTCACTAACGCATTTATTTACAACGATAACGGACTATTGCTTTCTGAGGGAATTGTTGATGAAGGCGGAAAATATAATGGAAAATGGAAAGACCTCTATGCCAATGGAAAAATACAGGCAGAGGGTCAATATACCGACAGCAGACGTACCGGACAATGGAAATTCTATAATACTGAGGGAAAGGTTGAACAGACAGGTTCCTTTAACAATGGCCGGCCCGATGGATTATGGAACTGGTATTACGAAAATGGCAACATTTTGAAAGAGGAAGAATATTTTCAGGGCCAGCGTGATGGTGCTTCCACAGAATATTCTGCAACAGGAGATATTATTGCTCAGGGACAGTATTCCGATGGTGAGAAAAATGGAGCCTGGAAGACGAGATCGGGCGATATTATTGAAGAAGGTAAATATATTACCGGATTAAAAGATGGACTGTGGAAATCATTCTATAGCAACGGGAAACTGAAATTCAAGGGTAACTTTGTTCAGGGTAATCCCGATGGGCAACAGGTATTTTATTACGAAGACGGCAAAACAAAAGAGGAACAGTTTTTCCAGATGGGCATCAGACAAAAAACATGGAAGAAATTTAGTGAGGAAGGAACAATTGTTCTCGTAATCTCATATAAAGATGACGTTGAAATAAGTATAAATGGTGTTAGGATTAAGCTTCCTGAAGGTGATACAAGGCTTATAAAATAGTTACTTTGACAAATGGAAGAAAATATTAACATCAGAAAAGATATTATCACACCCACCGATAAGGAGTTCGAGAAGCAGCTGAGGCCTTTAAGCTTCAGTGATTTCAAGGGACAGAAACAGGTAATTGAAAATCTCAATGTTTTTGTAACAGCTGCCAAACAGCGGGGAGAATCTCTCGATCATGTTCTTTTGCATGGACCTCCCGGATTGGGCAAAACAACTCTGGCCACTATCATAGCTAATGAGTTGCAGGTCAATCTTAGAGTAACTTCAGGTCCGGTTCTTGATAAGCCGGGTGATCTTGCCGGACTGCTTACAAACCTGCAGGAGGGAGATGTACTCTTTATTGATGAGATTCACAGACTGAGTCCTGTTGTGGAAGAGTATCTCTATTCAGCAATGGAAGATTTCCAGATAGACATAATGATAGATAAGGGACCAAGTGCAAGAAGTGTGCAACTAACACTTAATAACTTTACCCTTATTGGTGCAACTACACGTTCCGGACTACTTACCAGTCCTCTCAGAGCACGTTTTGGAATTAAATTTCACCTCGAATATTATGATCATGAAATACTTACAGGGATCGTAAAAAGATCTGCAGGTATTCTGAATGTAATTATAGCTGAAGAGGCAGCCATTGAAATTGCCAGGAGAAGCAGAGGAACACCCCGGATTGCCAATGCCCTGTTAAGAAGAGTAAGGGATTTCGCGCAGGTAAAAGGTTCGGGAGAGATTGATCTGGATATTACACGATATGGCCTCAAAGCTCTTAATATTGATCAGCACGGCCTCGATGAAATGGATAACAGGATTCTTTCAGTAATAATAGACAAATTCGGTGGAGGTCCTGTTGGTCTGAATACTATCTCCACAGCTGTGGGAGAAGAAAGCGGAACGATTGAAGAGGTATATGAACCATTCCTGATAAAGGAAGGATACCTGAAAAGAACTCCGCGTGGCCGGGAAGCGACAGAGCATGCATATAAACATCTTGGGAAACAATCCGGCCGGGATATTACCGGAACTCTGTTTTAATTAAAGACATTACTTATCTTTTCCAGACCCTTTGTATTTAAGATCTTTATCTTTCTTCCGTTTAATTCAACCAGCTTATCTGATTTAAACTCCGATAGCAATCTGATAACCGATTCTGTGGCAGTGCCAACAATATTGGCCAATTCTTCCCGGGTAAGTGAGATATTAAGAAAACTCTCATTATCAAGACCAAAATCATGAACAAGAAGAAGTAAAATTTCTGCAAGTCTTTCCCTGACAGTTTTCTGAGCAATATCCGTAATAAAGGAATTAGCCTCACCCAATTCATGACAGGCAAGTTTAAGTAATTCTAAAGCGTAGGAAGGATTTGTTTTTATAAAGGAAGTGAGGATTTCTGACGGGATGAAACAAACCTGGCAATCCTCAATAACTTTGGCTGACGTGCATGCGAGTTCGTTACTAAGGACACTACGATATGCAATTATATCGCCTTGTTTTGCAAACCTTATTATTTGTTCTTTGCCGTCAAAACCAGTTTTAAATACTTTTATAATTCCACTGTTTACACAGAAGAATCCACTTATACGATTTCCTTCCTGATAAAGAATATCACCACGTTTATACTGACGAAAATCCTTTTCGAAGTTGAGAATTTCGATTTCATCATGGGTAAGATATTTGAATATCGAACCCGACTCGAGAGCGCAACTGTCACAAAGAGGGACGTGAATTTCCTGCTGTTTCATTTCATCTACTAATATTTTAGTGTTAAATAAACACCGGCATTATTATTTAGTTCAATTTATCAGAAAGCGGTCCTGAACTGATCAAGAAACCTGAGATCATTTTCGAAATAAAGTCTAAGATCATTTACCCCATACTTCAACATGGCAGCTCTTTCAATACCCATTCCAAAAGCAAAACCGGAATATTTTTTACTATCAATATTACATGCTTCAAGTACATTCGGATGAACCATACCGCAACCCAGAATTTCAAGCCAGCCCGTATATTTGCAAACATTGCAGCCTTTCCCTCCGCAGATCTTGCAGCTTACATCCATTTCAGCCGAGGGTTCGGTGAAAGGAAAGTACGATGGCCTCAACCTGATTTCAGTATCTTTTCCAAACATTTCTCTTGCAAAGAAAAGAAGTGTCTGCCGCAGATCGGCAAACGATACATTTTCATCAATATATAAACCTTCAACCTGATGGAAAATACAATGAGCCCTTGCAGAGATGGCTTCATTCCGGAAGACCCTTCCGGGAGAAATTGTACGTATCGGAGGTTTCTGACTCTGCATAACTCTTACCTGAACAGACGAAGTATGAGTACGCAGTAATATATCCTCAGGACTGGAATCTTCAATCGACAATCTTGAAATATAGAATGTATCCTGCATATCTCTTGCCGGATGCTCAGGAGCAAAATTTAGCTTTGTAAAGACATGATCGTCATCTTCAATTTCAGGTCCTTCTGATACAGTAAAACCAATACGTGTGAAAATATCAATAAGTTCATTCCTGACAATAGATATTGGATGGCGAGAACCAAAAGAATAGGGAAAAGAAGGCCTTGTAAGATCAGAACCATCAGATTCCTCCTCATTGTTGAGCAGATTGGTTTTCAAAGAATTATATTTTTCAAATGCATTCTGCTTTAAAAGATTCAGCTTCTGCCCTATCTCCTTTTTATCAGAAGAAGGGACATTCTTAAAATCCTCAAAAAGATCAGAAATCAGGCCGTTTTTACTGAGATATTTCAGTCGAAAGACTTCAAGTTCTTCGGGATTTTTTACAGAAAAAGAAGTAACTTCATTTTGCAGGGCAGTAATTTTTTGAATCATTGAACAAGAAATTTTAGATAATTCAGTTTCCAATAATTTTTATTGATATGATTTTGATATCATTAACAGGCCTATCATTATTATCAGTCTGTGTATCAGCAATTTTATCAATAATATCAAATCCTTCAATAACTTCACCAAAAACAGTATAGGATCCATCAAGACGAGGGGTACCACCAATTGTCCTATAGATATTTCGTTGATCCTCTGTAAGCTTGTAGTCTTTATAAGAGGCGAGATACTGGAACATTTTAACAGAAGCTATTTCCTGGATTTGAGCATCTGACATAACCCCACCAGCCAGCCTTACACTGTCAGTAGTTTGTTTTATTAAATAAGAAAAACGGCTTTGTTTCATGTTACTGTTAATACGTTGTTCGGCAGTATTGAGATCATCCTCACTTAATTTTACTCCCTGAACTATATAAAACTGAGTACCTGATGATCTCATTTCCGGATTTACATCATTACCCTGGCGCGCAGCAGCCAATGCCCCTTTTTTATGGAAATACTTACTATTAAATTCAGCAGGGATAGTATATGTCTTAAGAGAATCAGGAAGATTCTTTGATGATCCGGATTTTGTGGATGGATCACCTGCCTGAACCATAAAGTTCCTGATAACACGATGAAAAGAAATACCATTATAATAACCCGATTTGATCAATCGGATGAAATTATCACGATGGATAGGCGTTGAATCGTATAGTCTTATTCTGATATCTCCAAGAGATGTTTTGAGCGAGATTGATGTATTAGTATTACCTCCATGCGAAGAACAGGAAAGTATGCAGAAAAGATTAAATAAAAGGAATAATTTGATAAATGTGAGTTTCATGAAATTCGGTAATTGATTAACAAAAGTTATGTATTTGTGAATGCAAAGATATTTAACTTTGGACGATACAAGAAAATAATGGTTTTCAAATTATATAATTTTTACAAAACCTTGATAGAAACATATTGATACTGCCATTCGAAGTATATTTGTCTTTTTAATATTAAATTGTTTTTTAGAATGGGAAAATGTAGAAAGTCTNTAGGAGACAAATCGGGGAAGTGGTGGATTTGGACATACGGGAAGGAAATAAATATGAAAGTATCAAAATTATCAATAGTTTTTCTGGTAATGTCATTATTGTATTTAACCTCGTGCAATAAAAACCTGATGATTNGTAATAAAAAGGGGAAAGATAAGACTGATTATGATATTGCTGCCTATAATTATGTTTATGTTGAAGCACTTAAACAAAAACTTTTGGGGAACGGTGGTGACGCTCTGAAATATTTAGAGCAGTGTTTAAAAATGAATCCTCGTAGTGACGCCGCTTATTATCAGATGGCACAAGTAGTGATTAATAATGGTGATCTGAAGAACGGTAAGTTATTTACAGGAAAAGCTTTAGAAATAGATCCTGATAATATATGGTATCTTACTATGCTTGGTGGTCTTTACTATCAGGAAAAAAATATTGACAGCGCTATTATTTTTTATGAAAGGGCAATACAAGTATTTCCTGACAAGGAAAACCTTGAATTAACTCTTGGAAATCTTTATTCTGAAGCTAAGAAATATGACAAGGCGAATTCAATATTTGAATCATTCGATAAGAAATATGGCGTAAATGAGACCTCAACATTNTCATCNATAAGNAATCTGATGGCAGAAAGTAAGTATGAAGAGGCAATGAATAAGACNCTGANTCTTTTAAAGGAATACCCCGANGAATTGATGTATAATGGACTGCTTGCTGATATTTACAGAAGTAAAGGNGATAANGAAAAAGCCATTGAGGTGTACAATAAGTTGTTAGAAAAAAATCCGGATAACCCTCAGGTTCAGTTATCTCTTTGTGATTTCCTGTTAACTGAAAAAAGATATAATGATTTGTTTTTATTACTTCACGGGGTTATTCTTAATATTAACATAGAAAAGGAAAACAAAATTTCTCTACTGGCCAGGATTATTGAAATTCCTGACCTTGACGCGGAATTGGAAGGAAAGTTGATCATATCCCTAATGGTTTTTGAAGCAAGCTATAAGGGAGATAATATTATACCACTCCTGCGTCCGGAATTGTTTATAAATGAAAATAAGATAACCGATGCCATCTCAAGGCTCGAAGAGATTATAAATGAAAATCCGGATAATTATTACGCCTGGGAGAAACTTCTTATTCTGTATCTACAGTCGAAAGATTATAACAAACTGCTTAAAAGAGGAGAAGAATGTGCGACAAAATTCAATACATCATTCCCTGCTAAAGTTCTTTATGCAAATGGAGCACTGGAATTGGGAAAATATTCACTGGCACTGGAAGAGTTAAAAAAAGCCGAAATACTTGCAGCCGACAATAAGGACTTTTTGGTTCAGGTACTGACAATGAGGGCTGATATTTATTATAGAATGAAAGAATATATGAAAGCATTTGAGACTTTCAGAGAGGCTTTGAAAACGAATAATAATGACGTTACTGTAATTAATAACTACGCATATTATCTGGCTGAGCAAAATACAAATCTTAAGGAGGCAGAGGAGATGGCAAAAAGTGTTATCGAAAAAGAGAAGGGAAATTCAACCTATTTAGATACATATGCATGGGTTCTTTACAAGAGGGGAAAATTGCAGGAAGCTGCAAAAATAATGGAAGAAGCAATAAGCAGTGGAAAGAANGTTGATGCTGTTATGTATGAGCATTTAGGTTATATCTTAAAAAAACAGAAAAACTGTAATGAGGCAATTAAAAACTGGAATATTGCTATAAAACTGGATAATACAAAAACAGGGCTTTTAAAAGAAATTGAAAATTGCGGAAAGTAATTATTATATTATTCCTGATAGTATCATGTTCTGGCTGTTCTATGCTTAAAAGATCAGGAAAAAGTGTAGCTGTTGAAAATGTAAATCAGGAAGATATTTATGTTTTGGAAGGCGTTAAAAAACAGAATGTTACAAATGAGGGATTTTTCATTGAGAAAGCTGAAATAGAAATTATTTCACAGGAAGGAAAAGAGAAATATCTTGCAAGTATAAAATTTGAAAAACCGGATAAATATCTTATAAGCATCAGAAGCAGGTCGGGTATTGAAGGTGCCAGAATTTATATATCTGATGATTCTATTCGTGTTAATGACCGGCTACATAAAAAGCTGTATTCAGGAAGCGCATTTTATCTGAAAAGAAAATATGGTATTGCTCCTGGTTTAATACCTTTATTACTGGGTGATCTGATCGTGGAGAACAATTATGATGAAAAGAAAGACAGTTGTTTGGGAAACAAAATAAAAATGGAGTGTTATGTAAAGGGAATTAAGTTAAATTATGAAATAGATTGTAACAGGAAAAAAGTGGTATTAGTTAAACAAAATGATAATTTTAATAAGAGTTTTATTAATATAAGTTTTACTAATTTCTTTAATGTGGGCTCGCATCAGATTGCCAAAATTATAGAACTTAAGAATATACAGTATAATATTGAAGTAAAAGTAAAAGTTATTAAAGTTGAATCGCCATGGAGCGGAAAAATAAAATTTGTCCCGGGAAAAGGTTATGAATTAATTGAACTTGTATGAGAAAAAGAGTTCTTATTATTATATTAATTATTATACCTCTGAAAAGTTCATTTGCTCAGACAAAAGCAGAGCTTGAAGAAAAGAGAAAAGCTACTCTTGATGAAATAGGATATGTTGATAACATGCTCAAGACCACTGCAAAAAGAAAGGAAGAAAGCATGAATGAGATAAAAATTATAGGTAATAAGCTTAGTTTAAGAGAAACAGTTATAAGAGGAATGCGGTCTGAAATAAATTTACTTAACGAACGAATTGATTTAAATACAACAGCGATTAATATGATGGAAAGTGATCTTGTTGCTTTAAAAAATGATTATGCCCGTGCTGTTCTAAACTCATACAAATCAGAAAAGCAAAACCCCGAACTGGTATATATACTTTCTGCAAAAGATTTCAATCAGGGCTACAAAAGACTTAAATATTTACAACAAGTCACGAAATTCAGAAGAAAGGAATCAGAAATAATTATGGAATTACGCGATCAGATACAAAATACCAAGGATAGATTACAAACCGATTTATCGCGAATCTCGGATTTAAAATCAAAGGAGGAACAGCAAAAAAGTTTACTCCAATCGGAACAGGGAAAAAAGCAGATAATGGTTAAATCTTTAAGTAAGAAAGAAAANCAATTGCAAAAGGAGCTTGAAGAAAAGAAGAGAATTGCAGATAAAATTGAGAAAGAAATTGCCCGAATAGTTGAAGAGGAAAGAAAAAANGTAATTAAATCAGGCACTACACCNGAACAGAAGCTTATTGGAGAGAATTTTGCTGAAAACAAAGGCAGGCTGCCATGGCCGGTTGATAAAGGAATTGTAACAAGTCAATTTGGTTTGCAAAAACACCCTGTATTGAAATATGTTACGGAAAACAATCCGGGAATCGAAATAACAAGTTTAGGCAGAACACCTGTGAGAAGTGTTTTTAAAGGAGAGGTTTCAGGNGTGTTTCCAATACCAGGGGCAAATATGACGGTGATAATTCGTCATGGGAAATTCCTGACAGTTTATGAAAATATTGTAGATTTGAAAGTAAAAAAGGGAGATAAAGTTGAAACAAAGCAGGAGATAGGAACTGTTTTTTGTGAATACGAAAACGGAAATAAGGCAATACTTAAATTCATGATATATGAAGAAAGGGAAAAACTTGATCCGGAGTCATGGATATCGAAAAATTAGACGAATTTTGAAACATATATTAAATATTAAAGTATAAGGGTTGCGATTTAGATTATTATGTATAGAAAAATCAGTATAGGATCAAAAGTAGGAAACTTAAGGGTTGTTGAAAATGCAATTGATGAGACTACAACAACCTTAGGTATTTCGCAGGATAATTATGGAAAGATACTTGTGTGCGCCATGGAAGCTGTTAATAATGCAATTTTACATGGAAATCATTCTAATCCTGAAAAAATTGTAGATATTGAGTTGACTTCCGACAATAATTTTTTACAAATTAAAGTTACTGATGAAGGAACAGGGTTCAGACCGGAAAAAGTTCCCGACCCGACAACTCCGGAAAATATTGAAGAACTTAACGGGCGTGGAATTTATCTTATGTCGCATCTCGCAGATTTAATCGAATATAGCAAAAAGGGCAATTCTGTTACAATGACCTTTAAGAACATCATATCTTGAACATCAGAATATTTTATGATGAAACAAACTTCAGACTAAAAGACTGGAGAAAGACTAAAAAAGTTATAGGAGAGATTATCGCAAAAGAAAATAAAACTTTGGGCGACCTGAGTTTTGTTATAACTGACGATAAATACCTGAAGGAAATTAATCTTGAATTTCTTGAACATGATTATTATACTGATGTTATTACATTTAGCTATAACGAGGAAAATGTAGTAAATGGAGAGATATATATAAGTTTGGAGAGAGTAAAAGAAAATGCNTTGAACTATAATGTTAGTTTAAAATTAGAAATGAGCCGGGTTATCATTCATGGGGTTTTACATCTTCTTGGTTATAAAGATTCAAATGAAGAAGAGAAGAGGGAGATGAGAAACAGGGAAGATTTTTGGATTGAATATTCGAAATAGAATGGATTTTCATTACGATATAATTGTTGTTGGAGGCGGGCATGCAGGATGTGAAGCTGCTCATGCTGCAGCTGCGATGGGGGCAAAAACCTTACTAATTACAATGGATATGACAAAACTTGCCCAGATGTCATGTAACCCGGCNATGGGTGGCATTGCAAAAGGACAGATTGTAAGGGAAATTGACGCAATGGGTGGAATGAGTGGGATTGTCACNGATAGAAGTATGATCCAATTTAGGATGCTTAATAAATCAAAGGGTCCTGCAATGTGGAGCCCAAGAGCCCAATGCGACCGTCAAAGGTTCACTGCGGAATGGAGAAAAGTTCTTGAAAGAAATGCAAATCTGGCAATATGGCAGGAACAGGCTACTTCTCTTATCCTGGATGGCAGGAATGTTGTTGGTGTTGAAACAGCCTTTGGAACAAGATTTTTTTCGTCAGCAGTGATTCTGACTAATGGGACATTTCTTAACGGACTGATGCATATTGGATTTTCAAAAATAAAAGGAGGCCGGTCAGGAGATCAGAGTTCAACGGGTTTAAGTGAGCAACTTGAAGAATTGGGTTTTACAGTCGAGAGAATGAAAACCGGAACAAGTGCCAGAGTTGACGGAAGATCAATTGACTTTACTAAGATGGTAGAACAAAGAGGAGATAATGATGATGAATCGTTTTCATATCTGAAAGAGACAGGAGTAGGGCTAAATAAGAAAAGTTGTTTTATTACTCATACCAACGAAGATGTTCATGAGGAATTAAGGAAAGGCTTTGAATTCAGTCCGATGTTCACAGGAAGAATAAAGGGTCGAGGGCCAAGATATTGTCCAAGTATAGAAGATAAGGTAGTGACTTTTAAAGAAAGAGATTCACATCAGCTTTTTATAGAACCGGAAGGGGAGGATACTGTCGAATACTATATAAATGGTTTTTCAAGCAGTCTCCCTATGGAAGTTCAACTTAAAGCTCTAAGAAAGGTTAAAGGCATGGAAAAGGTTGAAATGTTCAGGCCTGGCTATGCAATTGAATATGATTTTTTTCAACCCACGCAACTGAAGCATTCTTTGGAAACTAAGAATATTAGCAATTTGTACTTCGCAGGACAAATAAATGGAACAACCGGTTATGAGGAAGCCGCCGCACAGGGATTTATGGCAGGCATTAATTCTGTATTAAGAATATGGAAGAAGGATGCTTTTGTTCTGGGTCGGGATGAATCGTATATTGGTGTTTTAATTGATGACCTTGTAACCAAAGGTGTGGATGAGCCATACAGAATGTTTACATCGAGAGCAGAATACAGAATTCTGCTGCGACAGGATAATGCCGATGAAAGACTTACAAGAAAAGCTTTTGAAATTGGTACAGCAAAAAAGGAGAGGATTTTCAACCTTGAGCAAAAAGAAAAGCTTGTGAAGGAGATTGTTGATTTTCTTTCAGAATGTAGCATTGGTCCGGATGATATAAATAGTTTTCTTGAAAGTGTAGGGACGAATAAGATAAATCAGAAGGTTAAAGCAATCAATATTGCATCACGACCGCAGATTAAACTTGGTGAACTATTAAAAATAATTGGGAACAATAAGCTGAATGCATTGAATTCGGAAAGATTTAAAGAAGTTGCAGAATCGGCTGAGATAAAGATTAAGTATGAAGGATATATTCAGAGAGAAAAGATTGTTGCAGATAAAATACGAAGGCTGGAAAGTTTAAAGATCCCGGAGGATCTTGATTTTAACGAACTGGTTTCAATTTCTACCGAAGGAAGACAGAAGCTAACCAAAGTCAAACCAGTAAATATTGGACAGGCCGGGAGAATAAGTGGGGTTTCTCCTTCAGATATAAATATATTATTGATGTATCTGGGAAGATAAAATGTTCCACGTGGAACATTATTATAAAAAAAATAAAAAAGTATTTATGAAAATCTATGGTCAGTTGGTAGATATTCACAACAGGGATATTTATCCTGCGGNTCTGACTTTCTTTGACGGAAAGATTACAGAAGTTGAGAGGGTTGATTCTGCTCCTGATATTTTTATATTACCGGGTCTTACTGATGCACATATTCATATCGAAAGTTCCATGGTCACACCTGGAGCTTTTGCTATGACAGCTGTGAAACATGGAACATGTAATGTGGTGTCAGACCCTCATGAAATTGCAAATATTCTGGGAATACAGGGAATAGAATTTATGCTTAATGATGCAGAAAAAGTTCCGTTGAATTTCTTTTTTGGAGCGCCCTCTTGCGTACCGGCTACAAACTTCGAAAGCAATGGAGCAATATTGAATCCGGATAATGTACATCAAATGCTTAAGCGAAAGGAAATACATTACCTGTCGGAGATGATGAATTTCCCGGGAGTTATTAATAAAGATCCCGAAGTTTTAAAAAAGATTGAATATGCTAAAATTTCAGGCAAGCCAGTTGATGGTCATGCTCCGGGTTTGAGAGGTGAATCGCTTAAGAAATATGTGGCAACCGGGATTAGTACTGACCACGAATGCAGCTCTATAGATGAGGCATTGGAAAAGATATCGCTGGGGATGAAAATTTTAATACGGGAAGGTAGTGCAGCAAGAAACCTTAATTCACTTAAGGAACTTTTTAACTCTAATCCTGAAATGGTAATGCTGTGCAGCGATGACCTCCACCCGGAGATGTTACAGAAAAGACATATCAATAAACTTATTGCGGGCCTGATTTCTGAAGGATTTAATGCATACGATGTAATAAGAAGCGCAACGATAAATCCGTCGGATCACTATAATTTAAATGCCGGACTACTTCGTACCGGAGAGAATGCTGATTTTATTCTCGTGGATGCTCTTGAGAAAATGAACATAAGAGAGACGTGGATAAAAGGACAGAAGGTATATTCTGAGGGGAAAGTCTTATTTACTTATAAAGCTCCTTACGAAGTGAACAACTTTAATTGTAGGCCATTAATAGAGAAGGATATCCAGGTACGAAACATAGATAGAAAAATAAGGGTTATTACTGCAAAAGAAGGTGAGCTTCTTACGGGAGAGGAATATTTCCTGCCCTCTGAGTCAGAGTTCATTGCTTCCGATACCAGCTCCGATATTCTGAAAATTGTTGTTAAGGACCGCTACAAAGATTCAGCTCCTTCAATTGGATTCATTAAAGGATTTGGATTAAAAAGTGGAGCTTTTGCAAGCTCGATTGCTCACGACAGTCATAATATAATTTCAGTCGGAACAAATGATAATGACATATTGAATGCTATTAATGAAATCGTCATAATGAAGGGCGGTCTTTCAGTGTGTTCGGGCGTAGAGAAAAAATCATTGAAACTGGATATAGGCGGAATTATGACTACCAGGTCATGCGAAGAGATAGCCGTTGATTACGATAATCTGAATAAACTTACTGGATTACTTGGATGTACAATGAAAGCTCCTTTTATGACATTGTCCTTTATGGCTCTACTTGTTATCCCCGATCTTAAAATAGGAGACCGTGGATTATTTGATGTCAGGAAATTCGAGCAGGTATCATTATTCGTTTAGTAACACTGTTCCACGTGAAACAACCTCTGCCCGAAGAGCCTGCCCCGCTTCGGCGGGGGCAGAGGGGGACTATTCCCGGATCAAATCTCCTTATTCAGGTCAAGATCCAATGCGACGTGGACATACTACAAATGGTGACAAGTACTATCTTTGCAGGAAAATATTTCTGCATTTATGCCCGCTGAAGAAAAGTTCAAATCTATTCTATCATTAATTCCTGATCGTCCGGGAGTATATCAGTTTATTGATTCTTCGGGTGTAATAATATATATCGGTAAAGCCAGGAACCTGAAAAAAAGGGTTACTTCGTACTTTTCAAAAAATCAGTCGGGGAAAACAATTGCACTTCTAAAGAAGACTTCCGACATACGTCATATTGTTGTTGACAATGAATCGGACGCATTATTGCTCGAAAACAACCTTATTAAAAAACACCAGCCCAGGTATAACATACTCTTAAAGGACGATAAAACATTCCCATGGATATGCATTAAAAACGAACCCTTCCCCCGGGTGTTCAGTACAAGGAATCCTGTCCGGGACGGATCGCATTATTTTGGACCATATACTTCCGGACTGATGGTAAAAACGTTAATCAGCTTTATAAGACAATTATATAAGCTTAGAACCTGTTACCTCAATCTTACTGAGTCAAATATAAAGTCCGGAAAATTCAAAGTATGCCTTGAGTATCATTTAGAGAACTGTAAAGCGCCCTGCGTTGGAAAACAGGCAGAACCTGATTACCTGGAGAATATCGATCAGATAAGAGACATNTTAAAAGGGAATATTTCAACAGTAATCGATTATTTGAAGAAGTCAATGATCAGATATTCAGCTGAAATGCGCTTTGAAGAAGCCCAGGCAGTCAAGGAAAAATTAGATATCCTCTCAAGATTTAAAAGCAAGTCGACCATTGTCAGCAGCACAATTAAAAATGTCGATGTTTTTGGTATCACCCAGGAATCGGATAATGTATATGTAAACTATTTAAAAGTGGTTGAAGGAGCTATAATACAAGCACTTACGGTTGAACTTAAGATCAGGGCAGAAGAAGAAAAAGATGTCATACTAGGTTTTGCCATAACTGAAATCAGGCAGAGACTTTCGAGTAATTCCCCTGAGATAATAGTGCCCTTTAATCCTGATATTCTGCTGGATAGAGTAAAATATACCGTTCCAAAAGCAGGAGAGAAACAGAAACTTCTTGAGCTTGCCGAGCGGAACGCTATATATTACAAACTAGAACAAAAAAAGAAACGGATGGAACATTCTCCGCAGGTTCGCACCGGTAAAAACCTTGAAAAGCTGAAGAATGACCTTCATATGCCTGATCTACCGACACATATAGAGTGTTTCGACAATTCAAATATTATGGGTTCTAATCCTGTTGCAGCCTGTGTTGTTTTCCGGAATGCCCACCCAAGCAAAAATGAGTATCGTCATTTTAACATCAAAACGGTTACCGGACCTGACGATTTTTCATCAATGGAAGAGATTGTTTTCAGACGGTACCGGAGAATGATAGATGAAGATCAAAAACTACCTCAGCTAATAATAATCGATGGCGGAAAAGGACAACTCTCCTCAGCGATGAAAAGCATTGACAAATTAGGATTAAGAGAAAGGATAACAGTTATTGGAATTGCAAAAAAACTTGAGGAAATTTATTTCCCGGGAGACAGTGTCCCAATTTATCTCGATAAAAATTCAATAAGTCTTAAGATCATTCAGCATCTGAGAAATGAGGCGCACCGGTTTGGCATAAATTTCCACCGCGATAAGCGTTCCTCTGATATGATAAAATCTGACCTCGATCAGATAAAAGGGATCGGGCCATCAACAAAGGAGATTTTACTGAAACATTTTGAGTCGGTCGAAAAAATAAAAACCGCATCATCCGAAGAGCTGAAAAATCTCGTGGGTCCTGCAAAAGCTTCAATTTTGTCGGAATATTTCAGGAAATAGTTACAGTTTCCACGTGGAACAAAATTTCCTAAAATCGGACTAAACAACACATTATGTGATATATAGCAGGGGTCACCTGAACTCTTAAGTCAGTGAGAATTGATTATTTTTGGTGAGGACGGAAGCAGGTCCGGAATTTTGATGGGAGGAATGGCTATTTCCCAATCGCATCCTCAATCTCTTTTGAAATTTCAGTCGAACCACCGGTAAAAATTCCTTTCATACCTAATGCTTCAGCCGACTTTACATTTATTTCTGTATCGTCGATAAAAAGTGACTCCCCCGCCTTGAGTAAATAATTTTCAAGAAGAATTTTGTAAATCCGGCTATCAGGTTTGGATATTTTCACTTCAGATGAAATTATTCCTCCATCAAAGTAGCGGAAGAAATAATAACCATTCTTAATCTCATCAAAAACGTCGAGAGGGAAGTTAGAGAGATAATATAGCCTGAAACCTCTTTTTTGTAAGCCAGGAAGAAGTTTTACGTTTGAATCGATGGGAAAGAAGATATCGGTACGCAAATTGAAAATATGAGCTATTTCCTCCTTCTTAAGGGAAGATCTCCCGGAGATTGAATCAATAGCTTCTGCAGTGGTGATTTCTCCGTTATCAAGCATAAGCCACTCTTTACTCCGGAAAATATCGGAAAGAATTATTGACTTATAAGATTCAGGGTAGTTATTTTTATCTAAGTACTCCGATGGTCTGAAGCTTATTAAAACATTTCCGAGGTCAAAAATAATATTTTTAATCATGTCAGGGATTTTTCATGCTGATTGGCTGGCCGGTAGCCTCGAGGACATTCCACCATAATTCATCTTCAACATCAATCTTTTTACGTTTGGCTACGACCATTTCAATTGGCATGAGTGTAAACTGATAGTTCCAGAAACCAATGACAAAATCAGTTTTTCCTGAGAGAGCCGCATGAACAGCATTCTGTGCCAGCAGGTTGCAGAATTTGCTATCGTTNGCATTTGCAGGAGCNCTCCTGATTATGTAACTGGGATCAATATATTTAATAGAATGAGGAAATGACTTGTTCTTGAATTCTTCTGAGATTTTATCTTTCAGGTAAACACCAATATCTTTGTATTTAATATTACCCGAAATGTCTTTATTTCCGTCTTTACCATCGAAAAAATCCTGACCGGCTCCTTCTGCAACAACAATCACAGCATGGTGTCTGTCCTCAAGACGTTTTCTAAGAACACGAAGAAATCCGCGTGGTCCGTAAAGGTCAAATGAAATTTCAGGAATCAGCACAAAGTTTACTTCCTGGATTGCCAGTGCTGCATTGGCTGCAATAAATCCTGAATCGCGGCCCATCAGTTTCACCAGCGCAATTCCGTTAAAAGCTCCTGCTGCCTCATTATGCGCATTTCTTATAATATCATTTGCAATCGAAAAAGCAGTTTCAAAGCCGAAGGATTTCTGAATTAGATCGATGTCGTTGTCTATTGTCTTGGGAATACCGGCGATGGAGATTTTGAGTTTTCTCTTCTCAATTTCCTTATGAATGGCATGTGCACCACGCAGGGTTCCGTCTCCACCTATGCAAAAAAGCACGTTGATATTTAACATCTCAAGTGTATCGACCATTCTTTCAACATCCTGGTTACCTCTTGAAGATCCCAGAAAAGTTCCCCCGGTAAGATGAATGTAATTGACCATAGG
>JGI20214J51650_10000360_pt1 | contig 28594 bp, 25 predicted proteins | sample WetSurMetagenome_FD_51650 | JGI IMG/M metagenome (IMG submission 51650) | reverse complement strand
CCTATTCCAGAGACCTAGCCGCCCGCACGGTGCGCATGGCCAGATCAAAATGCCGCGGGCTTTACCACCTGACTAACCTAGGCTCGTGCACATGGTACGAATTGGGCGTTCAGGCAGTCAAATGGGCCGGGCTGACAGGAGTTGAAGTGATTCCGGTCGCAACGGCGGAGTATCGCAGGCCGGCGCCCAGGCCGGCAAATTCAGTGCTCGATAACGCGCGCCTGCGGCTCGAGGGAATGCCCATGATGCGATCCTGGCAAGCCGCGGCCCAGGAATATATCCGGCTTCTTTGAAAGCCCGGATGCGGAGCGCTGTTTGGCTCCGCCGGGGAATATCGATGAGCACAACGCCGATCGGGGCACAGGCGCCGGATCGGCAGATGCAGAGAGCCGTGGGAGAAGAAAGCACCCGTTAATTATATGGCCGAGAAAGCACACGAAGGCGAAAAGGTCATCGCCACGAATAAGAAGGCTTTCCACCTTTATTTCATCCTGGAAAAGCTGGAGGCCGGCGTCTGCCTGGTGGGGACTGAAGTCAAATCAATCCGCGAAGGCCGGATAAACCTGAAAGACAGCTACGCGGTGGTAAGAGGAGGGGAGCCCTTGCTCCTGAATTGCCATATAAGCCCCTACTCGCACGGCAACCGAGAGAACCATGACCCTACCAGAAGTCGCAGGCTTCTCCTTCATCACAAGGAAATTCGCAAGCTCATAGGGAAGACCCAGGAAAAGGGCCTGACCCTGGTGCCCTTGAGGGTGTATCTGAAACGAGGCCGGGTTAAAGTCGAGTTGGGCGTCGCCAAAGGGAAAAAGCTGTTCGACAAGCGCGAAACGGAGCGCCGCAGGGAAGCGGATCGAGAAACCAGAGCAGCCATCAAGCAGCGCCGTTAAACGTTGATGGGAGTACTCATGCAGATTGAGATTCAATCGAGACCGTATCGGAATATCGTGAGCGATTTGCTGGCCTACCCGATTTTTGAAGAGGACACGCTGGAATCGGCGGAGCTTAAAGCTTTGGATCGGGCCACGCGCGGCGTTGTCCGCGCCGTCCTGCAGTCCCGCGAATTCAAGCCGGAGCTGCACCAGGTCTGCATGATCCACAAACCGGCGGGATTGAAAGCCCGGCGGCTCCTGTTGCTGGGCTGCGGCAAGAAATCCCAGTTTGATTTGGCGCGGCTGCGGGAGGCGGCCGGCATCGCAGTGCGCTGCGCGCGGACGGGCTCCGACAAAAACGCCGCATTTCTCATGAGCGGCATTCCACTTAAGAGTGANTCGGTTCAAATCGCCGCCGAGGGAGCTATCTACGCCGACTATGACTCGGATTCCTATAAAACCCGCGATCAGGAAAGGAAAGACCTGGATGTCTTTACGATGGTTTTCGAAAATGGAGTACCTCGAGGCTCAGGATTGGAGGCCATCCGGCGCGGCACCATTGTTGGGGAAGCCACAAACTTCGCGCGCGCCCTGGTCAACGAACCTTCCAACATCCTGACTCCGGCACAATTCGCGGAGAGGGCCATATCTGAAGGGACCAGGGCGGGGCTGGAAATCCAAATCCTNGAGCGCGGGGAAATGGAGAAACTCGGCATGAACGCGCTGTTGGCTGTCAGTCGGGGGAGCGAGGAGGCGCCCAAACTGATCATCCTACGGATAAAGGGTCAAATGGGAAAAGGATCAAGCTCACGGCCCAAGTACGCCATCGTGGGCAAAGGAGTCACCTTCGACAGCGGGGGAATATCCATCAAACCGGCCGAGAAAATGGAAGACATGAAGGCGGACATGGCGGGCGGCGCCGCAGTGCTCGGAACCATGATCGCTCTGGCTCAGCTTCGCCCCAGAAACACTGTAATCGGCCTGATACCTGCGGTGGAAAATCTCCCGAGCGGGAAAGCGGGGAAACCCGGCGATGTGGTGAAGTCCTATCTGGGAAAGACCATAGAGATTATTAATACCGACGCCGAAGGCCGGTTGATCCTTGCGGACGCGCTTGCCTATGCGCGCACTCTGGGCGCCGACCATCTTGTAGATATCGCCACCCTGACGGGCGCATGTGTGGTCGCTCTTGGGAACGTCAATTGCGGCATGATGGGCACCGATCAGAAAACCATGGATCGTCTGAGGAAAAACTGCGCCGTAACCGGCGAGAAACTCTGGCAACTCCCCCTGGATGATGAATATAAAAAGGCCATTCGCAGCGAAATCGCCGACATAAAAAACGTAGGCAATCGCTGGGGAGGAGCCATTACTGCGGCAAAATTTCTGCAGGAGTTCGTCGAGGATACTCCCTGGGTTCATCTGGATATCGCGGGCATGGACCTCGACCACGACGGCCGCCCATTTGCAAGCAAGGGAGCAACCGGTTTCGGGGTGCGCACACTGGTCGAGCTGCTGACCTAAGGGGGTGCCCTTTTTGTCAGCGAGGGGCAATGAGCTTCAACGCCCAGCGGATTGCAGCCATCATGCTGTCATGACGAGCCAGGCCTTTGCCCGCGATATCAAAAGCGGTGCCGTGATCGACCGACGTGCGCACGAAGGGCAGGCCCAGCGTAACGTTAACCGCTTCCCCAAATCCAATAAGCTTGATCGGCGCTAATCCCTGGTCGTGAAAGAGCGCCAGCACCGCATCGAATTCGCCCTCGACCGCACGATGGAAAAGCGTATCTGTCGGCACTGGACCCTCGATCGCTACATCGGGATGACTGCGACGCGCCTGGCTGATGGCCGGCACGACGATCTCCTCTTCTTCTGTGCCAAGCAGTCCTGCCTCCCCGGCATGCGGATTCATCCCGGCCACAGCGACCTTCCGGCAGGGCAAGCCTAATCTGGGGAATTCGCGCAGCAATATTTCGAGTTTTTCCAGCACCAGATCGGTCGTGATACTCTCGATGGCCACGCGCAACGGCACATGAATTGTCGTCAACACAACTTTAAGGCGATCGGTAAGGAAGGCCATCGCCACGGCGGGACCCCCTGACAAGTGCGCCAGAAATTCCGTATGGCCGGGAAAAATGTAGCCCGCTTGTCGCAGGAAGGTCTTGCTGATCGGGGCGGTCACCATGGCATCGACCCTGCGGTTCATGCAGGCTGAAGCGCATTCCTGGATATTGAGCGCCGCGGCCCTGCCGCTGGCCTTTGAGCCGGTACCGGGCTGAATGGCTGTTTCTCCCGCGGCAATGTGGACGATAGCTCGATGGGGCAGAGATCCTGCATGGCGAAGCACTTCTATGGAGATCCGATCAAATCCAAAGGGCAAACCTAATTTTGAGGCTCGAGATCTAAGGATATCCCAATCTCCGAACAGCACCAGCCGACACTGCTCGCTGAAGGCAGGGTCCTGCGCAGCGCGCAGGGACACCTCAGGACCGACACCTGCCGGATCTCCCGTGGTAATCCCGAGTGTAAATTGGGGATGTTGAAGTGTGTTGGTCGAAAGCGGCATGTAGACCCGGGGAAGCAGCCTCGAAGATTATGCTAAGTGCGCTCTAACAGGCCTGTTCCTGAGGTCAGCGCCCACCATCAGGCCGGCGCGGTTATTCGAGATCTACATCATCAGGCTCGGAATCCTCATTCTGCTTGTACATGTACTTGATCACATGNTTCAGAATAAGGAGATTCGGTCCATCCTGGCGATGCACTTTAATGCAGTTTCGGTCGTACCACTCAATAATGCCCCGTATCTCTTCCCCATCGATCAGGCTGACAACCATGGGTGTCTTGGCAGCCATCTGCTTAATGTAATAATAATTTTCGGCATTGGTAACTTCAGGCGGCACGCGCTTTCTCGGCGTCGCGCCATAACGAGGCATCTGATCCTTAATTTCGGACAAGCTGGGCCGGATCAGTTTACGATTTACCATGAAAATTCCCTCCCGTGGAGGTTTCCCGTAATTATCGGGCACGTTTAAGCTCTAATGAGAATCAATACCTGACAGGGGTCACCAGAAAAGCCGAATTAATTGACATTATAATAATGCGGCCTTCTTTTTGACAAGACAAAAATAATTCGCTAAATTTTAGATGCATTGAGAGTTAAGTTCTTTCAGCCCAGTATGCGGCGCTATTTGAAAGAAAATTCTTCCATGAAGAGTCTTACACGAGTACTGCTTCACGCCCTAATGTTGGCTCTCTGCCCAGCCATACTGTTGAGTTCCCAAATCCCATCCTCGAGGCCGGGTCTGATCCGGGATACCGAAGTTGCTGAGGGGAAAGAGGAGTCGGAACCCGAAAAGCCCAAAGAATACAACCCTCTATTGGCTCAGAACAACGTTAACATCGGCAATTTCTATCTGAAAAAGAAGAACTATATAGCTGCTATCCAGAGATTCCTGGAGGCCATCGAATATCAGCCGAATCTGACGGGGGCCCATGAAGCTCTGGCCAGAGCCTACGAAGGAAACGGCGAAATCATGAAAGCAGCCAGCGTCTATCGCGACTTCATCCGTCAGTATCCCAATTCGCCCAAAGTTGCTGAATATAGGTCAAAGCTGGCAAAATTGGAGAAAAAATAGTTAAGCTACGCCCGATAAATATTGCGCCAGCCATATCCCTGGACTGCCGGAAACCTCGCCATCATACCCATGCAGCGCTGACCGGAGTGGATTCCCCGCTCGATGCACAGAGAGCAGTCTTTCACTTGATCTCTAACTATATATACGACTGTGGAACGGATTTTTCTCAGCAAAAAGAAGAAATGCCTACAAATCTCAATTTGAAGGAATTAAGGCCACGGGAAAACAATCTTATTTTGCCAAATTAGTGTCTGTCACCATTTCTTCAGGAATGGCTGCTTTCCGAAAGCAGCAGAGCTTCCAGCGCTATTTGTCGGTTGATATTGAATTGCAGACCCGCGCGCAGCTTCTTAATCCCTTTCAAGGCTGAAACGACCTCCGAGCGCGGCGTCGCCCGAGCCAGCTCGCTCAATCTCGGCACAAGGTCGCGCTGCCCGACGCGCGGCGGCGCCACCTGCAGATAAAAAACGTCTTGAAGCAGCGCAGCTGCCGATTCAAGCCAAAGCAGGAATGATTCTTTATCCTTTGCGACCTCCGCCGCCAGGGTGCTGCCCTCGGAAAATCCTCTATGACTCAACATGAGCGAAACAAAGCAGAGGGCTTTCTCGCGCTGATCTCGAAATCTGGAGCTGTCGAAATCCAGAGCCAAACGGAGACTGCCGCCGCTGAGAGCGGCCGCCAGCCGGGATTCCTCAGGCAGCCTGCCTGCTTTCTCCACGAGGTGGTTCTCAATCTGTTCCTGGGGTATCGATCCAAAATGAACCAGCCGCGAGCGGGATAGTATCGTGACTGGCAACGCATGCGGGTTGGGGGTGACCAGGATCAGAACGGTGCGGCTCGCCGGCTCTTCGAGCGTCTTCAGCAGACTGTTATGCGCCTCGGTCCGCATCTGTTCCGCAGGATCGAAGATGACCACGCGATAGCGGGCTTCAAATGGCTGAAAAGCGATTTCTCCAATCAGGCGGCGAACTTGTTCGATGCTGATGGTCGTCTTTTCAGGCTCAATCAACCAGACATCCGGATGCCGCGCGCTCCTGATTTTACAATGGGCGCAGCTGCCGCAATAACTTTCTCCTTTCGAAGACAGGCAATCCAGATATCGGCTCTGATGAATGGCCATGATTCGTCGGCAGACCGAGCAAGCGCCGCAGGCTCCGGCGGACGATGGAGACAGGCAGTTCAAATATTGCGCCAGCAGGATCGCCAGAGTGCATTTTCCTACCCCGACCGGACCGGAGAGAATTAGGGCGTGGGGAAACCGATTGAGTTCAATAGCTCGCTTTAATATTGCGACCGCAGGGGCGTTGCCGATGAAAGAATCCATATTCAATGAAGTCATGGCCATAAAGCTTCTGCCGCAAGCAAAATTACTGTCAGTTCTTAAAGACAATTCCCGTCGAACAGCCATTGGTGCAGCAGCGGTGCAATTCGGGAAAAAACTTCATCGGGAGTCCCGCCTGCCGACACGACTCGGAACCGCTCAGGNAATTGCTTCGCCAGATCCANGTATCCAATCCGCACGCTGGTATGAAACGCGAGATCCTCGGCCTCAAATCTCCCCTCTTCGCTTACGGAAGATGCCAGATGATTACGCATCCTCGCTCTCTCCAGCCCCACCTCAGGTTCCAAATCCAGGAGGATCGTGGCGTCCGGATCTCGGATGCCGAGCAGCATGGCCAGACTGTCTATGGTTTGGCGAGGGACGCCGCGCGCCGCCCCTTGGTACGCGCGCGTAGCGTCGTGGTACCGATCACAAAGCACGGTTATGCCGCGCTTGAGGGCCGGCTCAATCACCTGAGTCAGATGTTGACGGCGATCCGCCAGATAGAGCAAAAGCTCGCAGAGCGGTTCTCGCGGCGGACCTCCGGTTTCCAGCAGGATCCGCCGCAAAGATTTGCCAAATTCAGTGCCTCCCGGTTCGCGGGTCATCAGGCAAGGGATTCCCTTTTCCTTCAGATAGGCTTCAGCTTGGCTTACCTGCAGGCTTTTCCCCGAGCCTTCAATCCCCTCAAATGTGATAAACATGCTAAAATCACCGTTCGGTAAGCTAACCCAGATTAGCAAAGCGGCACAAGCAACTCAATGGTGATTCCGATGCGCTCTGCGATGCCGGCCGGGTCAGATCGCAAAGGATATAGCAGAATGAAGGTTTTGGGGTAGGGCCTCAAACCATGACTGATATTGCCAGGAACATTCAGGAAATCAGGGAAAGAATTTGCCGGGCGGCTTTATCAAGTAATCGCCCGGCGGAAGCCGTGACTCTTCTCGCCATAACCAAGACAATCCCGGTTGAAACCATTGACGAGGCGATTGCAGCAGGACTAAGCCAATTCGGTGAAAATCGCGTTCAGGAGGCGGAGCCTAAGATCGTTCATTTTCAAGCGACGCCCGACCTGAAATGGCACCTGGTCGGACATCTGCAATCCAATAAAGCCGCCCTGGCCGCCCGGCTCTTCGATTTTGTCCATTCTGTCGACAGCATCAGGATTGCCGAAAAACTCCATCAGGCCGCCCAGGAAATGGGCAAGGTCCTTCCCATCCTACTGCAGATTAAATTGGAAGAAGAAGAAACCAAGTCTGGAGCCCACTCTGAGGAAATCCGCTCCATCATCGCATCCATGGCTGAATTCAGCGCGCTTCGTCTGAATGGACTTATGACGATTCCTCCCTATTCCGAAGATCCGGAGGAAGCCCGGCCCTACTTTGCGCGGCTTCGGAAGTTGAGCGAATTGCTGGAGTCCGAGCAGGCAGGCTGTCTGGGCCAACGCCATCTGTCCATGGGAATGAGCAACGATTTTGAGGTCGCCATACAAGAAGGCGCCACAATCGTAAGGGTCGGAACCGCCCTCTTCGGAAATCGAAGCTCTGGATGGAGCGGATCTCCGATATAGGAGTGACCTCGAAGGCCGCTTGGAGGTTTCACTTTTCAGTTGCCGATTACAATTTCTGCATTCCGTGCTGCTTTNTTTCACCTTATATTCACCATTTTCTTGATTTTTTCTCTCCCTCTGCTAAGATAGTGAACAAAAGGTGAAACATCTAGCGTAGGGAGTGCTGGTTATGATCCATCAATATCAGTCTAGAAAGGTTGCAAGTTTTATTTCAAGCAATGGAAGAGAAGTTCTCAAAGCAAGATATTTGAAAATAGATGAGAATGGAGTCGTTATGGAGTCGCCCGAAGAAATGTTTTGGCGGGTGGCTCAGGTCATCGGAGACGTTGACCGGCAATTTGGAGCTGGAAATGAACCCTCGCTGACATCTGAAATGTTTTTCGACTCTCTGCGCCTATTTGAGTTCCTTCCGAATTCTCCAACTCTGATGAACGCAGGACGCGACCTGAAACAGCTCTCTGCCTGTTTCATTCTGCCGGTCGAAGATGCGCTGGACTCTATCTTCGAAACGGTCAAGAACACGGCCCTAATACATAAGAGCGGCGGCGGGACCGGCTTTTCTTTTTCCAAGATCAGGCCGAAGGGCGACAAAGTGAGGAGCACTCAAGGGGTTTCGAGCGGACCGGTATCGTTCATGCGGGTATTCGATGCCGCAACCGAAGCAGTCAAGCAAGGGGGAACTCGAAGAGGAGCAAACATGGGAGTGCTTCGGGTGGAACATCCGGATATCCTCGAGTTCATTGATGCTAAAGCGGGCGGAGTGGATCTGAAAAACTTCAATCTGTCCGTGGCAGTAACCAATGCCTTCATGGCATCGGCGGAAGCGCGGGAGAATTACTCATTGGTCCACCCGGTCAGCGGTCAGCCCTCGGGGCATCTCAATGCTGCCGATCTATTTCGCCGGATCTGTTATAGGGCGTGGGAGAATGGTGACCCCGGCATTATTTTTTGGGATCGGGTAAATCAGGCCAACCCGACTCCCGAGCTCGGAGAGCTGGAATGCACCAATCCCTGCGGGGAACAGCCGCTTCTGCCTTACGAATCCTGCAACCTGGGATCCATAAACCTGGCCAAGATGACCATGATCAGCTGCGGGCGGACGGTCGTGAATTACCCCCTGCTGGCTCGAACCGTTCGTTTGGCGGTGCACTTTCTGGACAATGTTATTGAGGCCAACCAATATCCGCTGCCTGAAATAGCCGATGTCACGCGCGGAAACCGTAAAATAGGGCTTGGAGTGATGGGATGGGCCGATCTATTAACCGAACTTGGAATTCCCTACGCTTCTGAGCAAGCATTGACGCTGGCGGATAAGATCATGGGATTCATCCGCCACTTGGGCCATCAAGCTTCTTACGAGCTGGCTCTAGAACGCGGCCCCTACCCCAATTTTTCGCGCAGCAGGGAAGGGAGTAAGAGAAATCCCCTGATCCAGCGCAACGCTTCCGTAACTACTGTGGCACCGACTGGGACCATTTCCATCATCGCCGGCTGCACAAGTGGAATTGAGCCGATTTTTGCGCTCAGCTATGCGCGAAAAAACATCCTGGATGGGAAGGAGCTCTTGGAGATACACCCCGGCTTCTTAAGAGCGCTGGCGGCGCGCAAACTGGACGCGTCCCGGATTCTGGATGAGATGCATTGCGCCGGATCAATTGAACATGTGAACGGCGTTCCGGATGACATCAGGCAATGCTTTGGGACGGCGCTTCATATTGCCCCTGAATGGCATGTTCGGATGCAGGCCGCATTTCAGAAGCACTCAGACAGCGCTGTCTCCAAAACCGTGAATTTGCCGTCCGAATCCACTCCTGAAGATGTGGAAAAGATCTACCGTCTGGCTTTCCGGCTTGGCTGCAAAGGGATCACGGTCTTTCGCGACCGATGCCGCGACACCCAGGTTTTGAATGTTCAATGTGCGGCTTGTGCGTAGCAGACAGCAATCAGCTATCAGCAGTCAGCTGTGTTTGGCTGAAAGCTGACTGCTAATTCTGGCTTCTTAATTCTTTATGGTGATCGGAGTTCGAGCTCTGTGGAATGCCTGAAATTCATAGGTCATGCCGATAGCCAAGCCTGAATCTGGATCAAGCGGCTTGAGTCCCACAATTCCGGACAGATCCCAGCGCACGCCTCCACTATGGATCTGCATCCCAGCTCGCAATTGCGATTGATTTTCGTTGCCCACTCGGCCTCCGGGCCCCTGGCGCCCGCTGATCTCACCAACCAGATTGACGTTTCGATGCAAGGGAATCACAGCGGCCACGCCATAGGTCAATGGATCGGCCTGCCTTCTTGCCATCAACGGCGACCCGAGAATGGCAAATCCCAAGTTGCCATGCAGCTGCACGGGTCCCAGGTGCTTGGTAAATAAAAGGCTGGCATAAAACTCCGTCTCGCTTGTGCCCAGGCCACTATCGGGCTTGGCGTTGGGAAGCTCCACGGCAAACTTAAATGCCACGGCCGGCCTCCGACCTTTTTCAGGGATCAGTCTGAGTTTCGATGCCAGCACCAGATTGCCAAAATCGCTGGTAGAGTTGCCGGTAACGTCCGAGGGAACAACAGGATTTTCAGTTCGCCGCGAAATCGACAGAAAATCCTGCACAACTCCGGAGATCTGAAATTCCGCATACTCTCCCATGCCTACGTGAATGCTCGAAACACCGAGGCGCGTGAGATTGCCTTCAAAACCCGAGAGCGAATACTTCTGTCCCTGCAAAAACTCAACTCCACATTCCAGTCGCACGCGGCCGATATTCAGTAACTCGGCATCGTCTGTTCTAAGTGGACGCTGCTGCCCGAGGACAGGGACAGGTCCCGTCAACGCGACTGATAAGATCAACAGTTGAAGTATGCGCACGGTCCCCTCCTAAGAAGCAAGAAGACAGAATACAGAAGTAAGAAGTCAGAAGGAAGAAGTCATAGCCATGCGGCTATAGGTTTTTGTTCTTGCTTCTGTCTTCTTACCCCTTCCTTCTTTCTTCTATTTTCCAATCAGCCCGATCTGAAACTGCAGAATGGAGACAGCCGCGATTGCGGCGGTTTCAGCGCGCAGAATGCGCGGACCCAGGTTGAAGGGAGCATATCCGGCTTGCGCAGCCTGCCTCACTTCGTCCGCATCCCAGCCTCCCTCCGGACCGGTGCAAATCACTATCCGATTCGAAAGATGAAGAGTGTGGGTCCAGCGATTTTCAGCTTTCTCACAGAAGATCAGCCGGGTGGAATCCGCCGGGTCTTCTTGAGCCAGGAAGTCCTCGAAGGTTATGGGTGGCGATAGGCGCGGAATAGAGAGGCGTCGGCACTGCTTGGCGGCCTCTCCCACAATTCGCTGCCACCTTGCCCGACGCGAATCGAGTTTGTTTACCGGTATGCGAATCTCCGAAAACTTTGTCTGCAGTGGGATGAACTCTTCGACACCCAGTTCTGTCCCCTTCTGCAGGATCCATTCGAACTTGTCCGATTTGATGAGCGCGGCGGCTAGAATTAGCGTCTGGGCGGGTTCAGCAGGGGAAGCAATCCGCCGGAGCCGGCATACCCGCATCTGCGCATCTCGAAGTTCCAGAATACCGGAATAGCAGGCACCTTCTCCATCCAGGATTTCGACTTCATCCCCGGATCGCAGCCTGAGGACATTTTTCACATGGTGCGACTCTTCCGGAGGAAGTGTCGCGACATCATGGTGGATGAAGTTCGTCGGAACGATGAATCGCCTTCGGGCCATAGGCGTGGTTTACCCGAAGATGTCCTTAACTTTATCGAAGATNTTTCGTTCTTGTGTAAGCTCGTCGTCCTTGCTCAGCTTGCCCAGCGCTTCAAAAATCTGTCTCTGCTCTTTATTAAGCCTGGTCGGAATGACGACATTGGCCGTTACGAACAGGTCGCCTCTGCCTCGCTCACCCAAACTGACAATGCCCTTGTTGCTGAGCCTGAATACCGATCCGCTCTGTGTTCCCTCGGGTATCTTGAGCTTTTCTTCGCCTTCAAGAGTGGGGACGACAATCTCGCCTCCCAGAACGGCCTGGGCTATGCCTATGGGAACCTGACAATAAATGTTGTTTCCCTGGCGTTGGAAAAAGGAATGCTCTTCGACATAGATGACCACATAGAGGTCACCAGAGGGGCCGCCGTGCACTCCGGCTTCACCTTCTCCCTGAATCCGAAGTCTGGCCCCATTATCCACTCCGGCGGGAATTTTGATGTCCAGCACCTTTTCCTTGCTCACTCGTCCATTCCCATGGCAAGTCTCGCAAGGATCCTTGATGATTTTGCCGGCGCCGTTGCATTGGCCGCAGGTACGGCTTATGGAAAAAAAACCCTGCTGATATCGCACTTGCCCCGCGCCCTTGCAGGCAGGGCAGGTAAGGGGGCTCTTGCCTTTAGCCGTGCCACGCCCTTCGCAGTCCGAGCAAGTGTCCTGCCGGGGAATCTTGATCTTGGTCTTGAGTCCGAAGGCTGCCTCGCGGAAAGCGATTTTCAAGTCGTAGCGTAGATCTGCTCCGCGCTCAGGCCCGCCGCGGCGTCGCCCGCCGCCAAAGATGTCTCCGAAACCGAAGAACTCTCCCAGAATGTCGCCGAAATCGCCGAAGGTGGCGGGATCGAAACCACTGAAGCCGCTTCCTTGCAGTCCGCTATGCCCGTATCGGTCGTACCGCGCCCGCTTCTCAGAGTCACTCAAGACGCTATAGGCTTCGGCCGCTTCCTTAAATTTTTCCTCGGCCTGTTTGTCGCCGGAATTCTTATCCGGGTGGTGCTTGAGAGCCAGCTTTCGATAAGCGCTCTTGATTTCCTGGTCGGAAGCATCACGGGAAATCCCAAGGATCTCGTAATAGTCTCGTTTGTGATTCAAAAACCAACTCCACCGGAGTCTCTGGAGCCCTCCGAAAATATAACGGTCTGATGCTATGGCTGGGCGGTGCGCCCAGAATTCCTTGAAGCGGGCTAGGATTCCTTGGAATGTATATCCCGCAGCGCTGATTTCACAATGCGCTGGACACGCTCTTGTTCACCGCCGCCATCCGGAGCTCCCAGCTCGCCTCGATCCATTCGCTCCGACGGCAAGGCCGCCATGGCATTCGCCAGGCCGGAAGCGCTTTTCCCCAGTTCATTTGACAGCTCATTCAGAACATCAAGGTTGCTTTCCTCCGGGGAGAGCTCCCGCGCCCGCTGGATCGCACGTTTCACTATTTCCTGCTGCTCATTATCCAGCAGCCAGCCAAACTCGGAATAACTGCGATTCACTGCGGCGACCTGACCACGAATTTGATTGTGAAGTTGGGCCGCCGCCCGCAGCGTGCGATCGCTTTCCTCAAACTGCTTCGCGTCATCAATAATGCGGTCGATTTCCTCTTTGGTCAATCCAGTGGAGGGCGTAATTTTGATTGCATGTTCCTTGCCGGATACCTTGTCCTTGGCCGAGACACTGACGATCCCATTGGCATCGATATCATAAGTCACTTCTATCTGGGGCGCGCCGCGCGGTGCAGGTGCAATGCCTGTGAGTTCAAATTTTGCCAGCGAGCGATTGAACTTGGCCAGTTCGCGCTCGCCCTGCAGGACATGTACATCCACCGCGCTCTGATTATCCGCCACCGTGGTAAAAATCATGGTCTTTTTCAGCGGGATGGTCGAATTGTTCTCGATGATTCGAGTATACAGGCCCCCTTGAGTTTCTATTCCCAACGAAAGCGGCAGAACATCCAAAAGTACAATATCCTTCAGCTCGCCATGCAGAACTCCAGCCTGGAGAGCGGCGCCGGCGGCGACCACCTCATCCGGATTGACCTCTGCGGAGGGTTTCTGGCCGAAGATCTTTTCGACGTGACGCTGGATGGCGGGAGTTCGCGTCTGTCCCCCGACCAGTATGACCTTGTCAATATCGCCGGGAGAGAGTTTGGCATCCTTCAGAGCTCTTGCGCAGTAAGCCGTGGTGCGCTCGATCAGCGGCTGAACCAGCTCTTCGAATTGGGTTCGCGACAGTATCTTGTCAAAGTGCATCGGCCCACTGCCATCCGACGAGATAAAGGGGAGGTTGATGTGCGATTCAGACGACATTGAGAGTTCGCACTTGGCTTTTTCCGCTGCTTCCTTCAGCCGCTGGCGGGCAAGAACACTGGCCCCGAGATTTGTGCCCGTCTCACTCTGAAACTCCGCCGTCATCCATTCGATGATTCGCTGGTCGAAATCTTCCCCTCCGAGAAAACTGTCTCCACAGGTGGACAGCACTTCAAAAACTCCCTGGTTCAATTCAAGGATAGAAACATCGAAGGTGCCCCCGCCCAGATCAAAAATAGCCACGCGTTCCCGTTCCGTTTTGCCCAAACCATAAGCCAGCGCCGCAGCAGTGGGCTCATTGATAATCCTACGGACTTGCAGGCCGGCAATCTTTCCGGCATCCTTGGTTGCCTGCCGCTGTGAATCATCAAAATAGGCCGGGACGGTAATAATCGCTTCGCTGACCTCTGTGTTCAGAAACTCCTCNGCCATGGTTTTTAGATATTGCAACAGCATCGCGGAAATCTCTGGAGGGCTATACTCCTTCCCCTGAATTGAGATCCAGGCATCCCCGCTGCCGGAGGGGACCAGAGAGTAGGGAAGGGACGTTTTCAGCTTCTGAACTTCAGGTGCGTCAAATCTTCGCCCCATGAGTCGCTTCACGGCATAGATCGTCTGAGCCGCGTTGGTTACAACCTGCCGCTTGGCTATCTGCCCCAGAAGCCTGTCCCCTTTATTGGTGAATGCCACAATTGACGGTGTCGTTCTNCCGCCGAAACTGTTCGGGATAATCTGAACCGAGGAACCCTCAAGAACAGCAACGCAGGAGTTGGTAGTACCCAGATCGATGCCAATGATTTTGCTCATATGAACTTATGATTGTGCGCCATTTCCATCTTGAGTGCCGGGTTTTTCGGTGGCTGAAGGGCGGGCAGCAACGCTGACTTGCGCAGGGCGCATGAGTCGGTCCTTATGCATATAGCCTTTGCGCATGACCCGGATGATTGTATTCTCTTCCAGGTCCGGCGAGACTTCACGCATCATCGCCTCATGCAGGTGAGGGTCAAAAAGTTTTCCTTCGGCTTCGATCGTGACTACGCCAATCCTCGCCAGAGTGTCGATCAGCTGCCGGTAGAGGAGTTCGACCCCAGCCCGATACTGCTCCAATCCACCGGGAGCATCGGAAGCGCTCTCAATGCTGGCCAGAGCTCGTTCACAAGCGTCCGCAACCGGCAGAAATTCCGCCAGCACGGTACTTTTGGCCAGCATTACGGCTTCGGCCTTNTCTTTGTCGGCGCGCTTTCGATAATTTTCAAATTCAGCTGCCTTCCTCAGAAATCGGTCATGCCATTCCTCGACCCTGGCCTTCTCTGCCGCCAGGTCGTTTTGAAATTGGGTAACCAGATCAATGTTCAATACGCTTGAATCGGTTCCTGCGCCCTCCCCCTCGAGATTCTTGACCTCGGGAGCGGCAATTTCGGCATCCAAAGGCAGTCCTTGTTCCTTGCATGTCATCGACTAATTCCCCGCTGCCAGCACTCGGCTGAATAAGCGCGCCACATAATCCACCAGTGAAATTGCCCGGCCATACTCCATGCGTGTCGGTCCCAGAATGCCCAGTGATCCGTGAGTCCTATCATCCAACTGATAGCGCGAAGTAATGAGGGTGCAGTCTTCGATCCCGGGAAGCGCATTCTCCGTTCCGATGGCTATGCGAACTTCCTGCACGTCTCCTTCAATGCATCGTGAAATCAAGGACACCAGCTTGTTTTTCTGCCCGATAGTCTCGAATAAAGCCCTCATCCGGTTAATATCGGAAAACTCCGGAGCCTTGATTAGGTTTGACGCTCCATCCAGATAAAGCTCCGAGTCAAGATCCTGGGCCACATCTGAAAAAGTGCTGCTGCTAAGCATAATGATGCGTTGCATGAACTTGTCATAGAGCGCACGTTCATGCTGGATCATCCGGGCCAGGAGCGCCTGGATCTCCTGCAAGGTACGGTTCTTAAAATGAGCGATAATATACTTCCCTGCCTGCTCCAATTCAGTCGGGGTCAGATCTTCCTCGCAGTGAATGATCCGATTCTGGACAATACCGGCTCGCGAAACCAGGATGACAAGGATTCTGCCATCCGTAAGTTTAACAAATTGAATATGTTGTAGCGCTACACAGCTGATTGGAGGGGAAATGACAATTCCAATATGGTTGGAAACCCGAGAGAGGATCTGGCTGGTGCGCGCCATCAGGTGCTCGGTGCTGTCGTCCGGCCGGAGGTCATGGTCTATGATGCTGCGCTCGTTTGGAGATAACTCACGTTTTTTCAACAGATTATCAACATAGAAGCGATAGGCCTTATCTGTGGGGATTCGTCCTGCCGAAGCGTGCGGCTGAATCAGGTAGCCCATTTCCTCCAGATGAGCCATGATGTTGCGGACTGTGGCAGCGCTCAGATGTTCTCGGCTGTGGCGGGCTATCTTGCGTGATCCCACAGGCTTGCCGGTGGCGACAAACGTGGAGATCGCCCAATGAAGAATTTCTCGGGCCCGGTCTTTGACTTCAGTTTCATTATTGGCATGCATGTTTTAGCCTGACGCCCGCCAACAATATAATATGCAACAAGTCAAAGTCAACCAACCCCTTAGCCCCGATTATTCAGGAAGGAAATGTTCGGCTCTCTCTTTGGACGCCAAATTACGCCGATTGACGCGGCCCGCATTGCATTTGTGGGTGTCCTTTATTGCGTTCATGAATATACTGGGTTAGGCACACTCATAATCGTGCGGGGGAGAGGCTGGAACTAAAACCCCAGAGGCGCAAAAACCTCCAAAGATCTCCCGGGAATGATCGGAGCATTTCCCGGGAGTTCCATTGGAGGCTTTTGATATTCTTTTCAACTAAGAGCAACGGCTCCCATCAGGGTTTGGTGATGCTGGTATAGATTGGAGGGGAGGCGATCACCCGTGAGCTGTTCTGGACACGCCCCTCGATTCGGATAAATTTCAGTACTACGGCCTCGCCGGCCTTGAGGTTCTTGACCAGGCTGAGCAGATCCTGAGCCGCATTGATTTTTTGTCCATTGGCTTCAACGATAATATCCCCCTGGCCCTGTTCCTGGCCCTGAAGTCCCGCTTCCTCGGCCAGACTTCCGGGCTTTACCGATAGGACCAGCGCGCCTCCGGCAATGTCTAGTGCCTGCATCATCTGGGAAGGAACATTGTCGAAGCTCAGCCCGATCTCGGGTTTGGGTTGCTCCTCTTTGGTCTCAAAGCTGTAGTTGCCCTCTTCCGCGGTTTCGTACGTTCTTTCCGCAAGGATCACATCCAAGAGCTTTTCTTCCCCGTGCCGGACTAGCTTGACTGTGGCTTTCCGATCGGGTTGAGTGTTGGCGACAGCCAGCATCATATCCTGAGTCGTATAGGTTCTCTTGCCATCGAATTCAATAATGACATCTTCGGGCCTAATTCCGGCTTTGGCCGCCGGGCCGCTGTTGGAAGGATTCCCCTTTTCGTCAATCAGCTGCGTGATGAGTACTCCCGATCCCTGCTTCACTCCAAAAAACTTGGCCATTGCGGGCGTGAAAGGGGGTGTATTCATGTTCACGCCCATCCAGCCGCGCAACACTTTCCCCTTATCCAGAATCTGGTTGTACGCGTTCACGAAGATATGTGCCGGAACGGCGAATCCAACGCCGGCGTTGGACGAGGATTGGGTTTGGATGAAACTGTTGATGCCGACCACTTCGCCATTCATGTTCACCAGGGGTCCGCCGCTGTTTCCGGGATTGATGGCGGCATCGGTCTGGAGATAATCGTTAAAACGCATTTGGGCTTCGCCCCGGTTTCCGAACGTGCGGCCGGCAGCGGAAATAATTCCTGCGGTAACCGTCTGTTCGAGCCCAAACGGGCTGCCGATGGCGATAACCCAGTCCCCTACCTTCATGGCCTTGGCGTCGCCAATCTTAGCGAAAGGCAAATCTTTGCTCGCGTCTATTTTGACAACAGCAATGTCGGAGAGGGCATCGGTGCCAATGACCTTCCCGGTGTATTCCTCGCCGCCCGGCACATTGACCCTAATCTTGGTGGCATTGGCCACAACATGATGATTGGTAATGATATAGCCCTTAGGATCCACAATGACTCCGGAGCCGAGGCTGCGTTGAGTATATTGGTCCGGCATTTGAGGGGCACCGTTGAAGAACCGGTTAAAGAAATCCTGCATGGGGTCATCTTGAGGAGTGTCCAAAGGAGCTCGTGGATTCGACCGCCGCTGGGAAAGTTGCACAACCTCTTCGGTATTGATATTGACAACGGCGGATTCCACCCGGTTCGANACTTCTTCGAACGCCTGCGAGAGAGCGAGGACCGCACCGCCGACTAAAGGCTTCCCCTCGGTCTCTATCTTCAATTGACTGTCTCCCGGGGCCACCGCATCGACCCGATAGGAAATTAGCGTTCCAATCCCTATTCCCAAGCTCAAAACCAAGAAAACCATAAGGAAAGAAACAAGGCGTTTGCCGGATTTGCGGCCGGATTCGGGCTCTCTGCTCATTTATTCTTCCTCCATAAACAAATTTGCTTTCGCCTTTCATTCTACGAAATACTTCTCAGGTAGTTCCATAATTTAGGCGTGCCTTCAATTAAGTATACGGGAAATTCCGATTGCTTCCGGGATGGGAATCGCTCCGTAGCGCATTTCCCACCGCGCCAGATGGCGAAGCAGCGCACACGTGAGCGGATGCAGGGCTCACCGCCGCGCACCGGTAGGATCAGTCTGCAGGCGATCGTTTAACCTCGGCAATTATGATGCCAGCCATGACGAGCGCCCCTCCCAACCACTCCCTAGCCGTGAGCGCCTGCCCCAGAAGCAGGTAGGCAAATAGAACGGCAAAGAACGGTTCCAGTCCGAATATGAGCGCCGCGCGATTAGCGGACGTATATTGTTGGGCCCGGTTTTGAACATAGAAGCCCAATGCCGTTGCCAGAATCCCCGTTATCCCCAAAAACGCGGCAAAGGAGAAGTCCCAGACCAGGAAGGGGACTTCAAGCATCGGTATCAACAATGTGCAAAGCGAAGCGCTTCCGGCAAACTGGAGAATGACCAGCTGCCGATAATCGCTTTGAGTCAGGTACCGGCTGAGCAGCAGGATATGGAGCGCAAATACCACCGCACAGATCAGTGTCAATATATCTCCTTGACGGAACTTCAGTTCGGTGGCGCGCAATGTCAACAATCCGAGGCCGACGCCCGCGAGGATGATACCGGCTAATGTATTCATCCTGGGCTTGCGGCCATATAGGGAGTAACCCAGAATCGGCACAAAGATGACGCTTAGGCTGGTTATGAACGCGGATCGGGATGGAGGCGTGTTCCGCAATCCGAGCGTCTGGAAAATGAATCCTGCTAATAGCACGGTGGCTAGAATCAATCCATTCCGGAGGGTTTTTCTCGACATGCCCCTCAAGGCGCCTGGAATAAAGACGATGGTAACTGCGGTTGCCAGCCAGAAGCGCAAAGCGATAAATAAAATTGGGGAAGCCTGCACCAGGCTCTTTTTTACAATCGTAAACGTACTGCCCCAGATAACGGTTACCAATAACAGGGCAAGATCAGCCTGAATCGATTTTGGGATCTTCATCGCAGGTCATTCATCTTAACACACTTCACTGTTCCGGACGGCAGACATCAGGGGCCGAGAATAAGCTTTACAGCACGGAAAGCTTTGTATTAATTTGAGGGCACAGGCTTTTCCACTAAATGCTCTTTGCAACCATGCGGGCCATCTATGGTGGTCCGGCGGCTGTTCCTATCGGGGGTGGCAAAAAATGATCCGCTCAACTAGTTTCCGCCTTGTCTCCACAGCTGGATTTGTGATGCTGCTGGTTTTGGCCACGGTGCTGATCGCGCAGGATACCAGCAATTTTTACAGCGTCGAAATCACAAAAACTGAGTTCTATAGTTACACGGATTTAAAATTCGCCGGTGACTATACGTCTTTTCAATCCCCGGCCGGACACCTGGCACTGGGCAGAACGGAGGCGGGAGTTACGGTCCTGGTCATTGTTGGAAACGGGACCGTCAACATCACGGCTCCCGATGCGGCTGCGGAGAAATTCAAAACTGTCTTCGGCAACTTTCCGCTGGAGGCAGATTTTACTTCTATTTACATGCGCCTGAACCCAAAGGAGTATGAGGAAGTTTTCGGCAAGTTGTCCCTGACGAAGACTCCAAATGAGGATTCGTTTGCAAAAGCCAAGGAATTATTCGATCAGGATTTTGTCGGATCCTATCACGCGGGACCTAAAGCCTTACTGCCGCCTTACAAGACGCGCTATTGTGTAATTGAGACCAAAGAGTTCGGCCAGATAACGAATGAAGAGGGTTACTGGCTGATATTGCGCCGCTTATCTCCGTATGGGAGCGTTTACGCTGCCCGTTTTCTCAATCCCAAGCAGCGGTACGAGACTCGCTGAGAGGAAACAGATCGAGCCCGCGGCTTTTAAATGCGCCTTTCCACGCGGCGAACTTGCCCCCTGCCCGCCAGGCGTCCATGGCAGCCAGTCCGGCAGCTTCACCGCACTGGGCGAGCATATATTCTACCCAGGCCCAACGGGCCGATGATGGACACAACTCGACGCTACTCTTCAGAGCGGAACGGAGTTTCGCCAGCTTCGATTCCAAACAGGGGATAGGTTCGAATGCCGCTCCATCCAGCGGCGTGTTTCTCTTGGCCACGAAGGGCGACACGCTCAGCGACAGCGGCACAATTTCAGCCAGCTGCCGTGAAAAGCGAATCAACTCCTCGATATCATCTTCTGTTTCTCCGGGCAGCCCGATCAGTTCATAGAGTTTCAGTCGATGCATCCCTGCCGCGCGCGCCAGCTCTGCCGCACGTATTAAGTGTTGTTCTGAAGTCTGGCGCTTGACCAGTCGGCGCAGCCTCTGCGAGGCTCCATCCGATGCTGTCGTCAGTGTCCGATATCCTCCTTGCGCCAGGAGGCCTATCAGTTCTGCGTCGAGTCGTTCAGCCCGGAGGCTGGAAATTCCAATCTCGCGGCCGTCGCCCACAATTTTCCGGATTATCTCCTTGATTCCTGGATGGTCGGTCACCGCTGCGCCCACCAGACCGACGCGCCGAACCTCGTCCGGGATCAGAGACAGAACGCGCTCCGGTTCGATCAATCTCATACCGCCGTTGGTGGTGCGCCGCATGACGCAGTAAGTGCATTCCCGGGAACAGCCCCGCTCCGGTTCGATTAGAAACATCGATGTCAGGACGGTATTCTTAGTGAGGATCTGCGAGCGTGCCGGCAACCTTTCCTTATGAGCTTGCGCCAGCAGCGGGAGTTTCGGCGTGCGTCCAGGCACATAACACCCGGGACGGCGCGAAAAATCGTCCAGCAGATCTTCTCGCTTCATCTTCAGGGCCGCTTCGGCAAACATGTGTATCAGATCCTCACCCTCGCCCAGGATAATTAGATCCACAAAAGGCGCAAGGGGGAGCGGGTTGGAATTAGTCAGCGGTCCCCCAGCCAATATCAGGGGATGGCGGGCACTTCTTTCTTCACGCAGTAGAGGAATTCCACTGAGATCCAGCATCTCCAGCAGACCTGATATCTCCAATTCATAGGAGATTGAGAATCCAACCAACGGGAAGTGCGAGATCGGAGTTTCGCTCTCGTAGGTGAATACGGGAGTTCGCGAACTCCGGTAGTGATCGGGCTCATCGGGGAGAAAAGCCCGCTCCGCCGCCGCATCGCCATGGGAGTGGAATTCTCGATAGATGGTCTGAAAGCCGAGCGAGCTCATCGCGACCGGATAGACACTGGGGCTGCATAGGGCCATCCGAAGGGTGGCCTGCTTGTGCAAAGTGCCCTCTTCCTCGGCCAGCCGCTGCCTGACACAGCTGAAGATATCCCAAGCGCTCATTGCTTTTCCCGATTTTTTCAGACGCCGCGAAGCATGTCCGGCCAGATCACTTTGTGCAGTTGCAGCTGTAGGCGAACCTTGAGTCGGCATTCCAAAACCCATCGAGCCAGCTCATCGCAGGGGAGCGCGTGGTCCACCGGAGAAAATAATATCGTCCCTACCCGGGACGCCAAATCGTAACGCCGGACGATTTCACAAGACCAGTCAAAATCCCGGCGGTCGCCTACGACGAACTTGATCTCGTCATTTTCGCCCAGGCAATGGATGTTCTCGAAGCGATTGTGCCGCGCCATGCCGCTTGAGGGACACTTCAAATCCATGATCTTATGGACACGCGGATCCACATCATCAAGCGCAACATGCCCGCCCGTTTCCACCAGGACCTCATAACCGAGCTCCAGGAGCTCCCTAAAAAGATCGTGGACCGAGGTCTGCAGCATCGGCTCCCCGCCGGTAAGGATAGCCAGTCTGGTGGGATATCTGCTGATCGACCGCAATATCTCGGGAATCGTCAATTCCCGATATTCATGAAAAGCATATGAGCTATCACAATAGCTGCAGCGCAGATCGCAGCCGCCGAGGCGAATGAAGACCGCCGGAAGTCCAACATAAGAGGTCTCCCCCTGGATGCTGTAGAATATTTCGTTGATTTTCATAAACCTATGTCGACCTTGTTTGGGATCCGGGTGCATCACCTTGAGTCGGGATCTCTTTTGCGGTGTGCTTGCTCCTGAGTCGCCGTTCTTTTGCCTTCCGGAATCGGTCCTAGCCGGACAACAACCGAGGTCACATTGTCGGGGCCTCCGGCCTCCAGCGCCGATTCCACGAGAGCCGCGCAGAGCTGTTGAGGACTTTTCCCGCCGTCAGAGAGTATTTTGCGGATGGATTCATCCGAGACTACATCCGTAAGGCCATCCGAGCAGAGGAGAAAAATGTCATTCTCCCGGATTTCATCCTCCTCGATATCGATTTCAGCTTGCGGGTGCGTACCGATTGAACGCGTGACCAGGTTTTTTTTCGGATGCCGGGAGAGTTCTTCCTTGCTCAGGATCCCGTTCTCAAAGAGCTGCCAGATAACGGAGTGGTCTTTTGTGAGCTGCCTGATAAATCCGTCCCGCAAAACGTAGGCCCGCGAATCTCCCACATGCGCGAGGTAATAGCGATTTCCGCTCAGTGCAAGCAGGGTGAGAGTGGTCCCCATGCCGGCGCAGTCGGGCCGGCGCCGCTGCGCCTCATAGATCCGAGCATTGGCCTCCTCGGCGATGCGGCGAAGGACGAGCTCCGGATTCGGGCCCAGGATACCTTCGTTCCCGAGCAGTTCCGCCACGGTCGAAGCGGCAAGCTGGCTGGCAACTTCGCCAGCGGCATGGCCGCCCATGCCATCTGCGACGAGAAACCACGCGCCATTTTTTCCGGCCACGGCGGTGTCCTCGTTTGTTGCCCGCCTTAGGCCACGGTCAGTTTGGATATCGTATTCGATCAGCACGTCGCACCCTGTTCGCAAAGAAACGCCGGCAATCTTAAAGCTCTGTCGTTGCCCGCATAATAATACCTTCGTTATCTCAGCGGAAGACAGATCAAACTTCAGCCTGCTCCGCTTTATGTTATGATTTATCGGCATTTTGCTGAGTCCCCGATGGGACTCGAAGGTTAATCTAATGGGTCGTCATCGTTGGAATCTGAAACTTAATTTCCGGGCCGGGCTGCTTTTCTTAATGGTCCTGAGTTCAGTGGCGGCGTATGCAGGAGTGTCACGGATAATCCAGGAAAAATACAAACGTGACTATGAAAACAAGGCTCTGTTCCTGAAATTACCGATCTATTCCGAAAGAGAGTATGTCTACATCTCCGCCAGCGGCTTCCGGATGAGCTCGGGTTCGGGACAGGTTCGTTTCAAGGTCGGGGATCAGCTGCGCGTGCTGGGACTGGATTTCGGCGGCGACGAAATCAAATTCAAGATGGCGGGGATTGCTTCCGCGGGGCTGGCTGAGATCATCTTTAAATTTGATATCGGTCTGCTGGAAGATTTTCCCAATCAGGAAATATTTAATCGCGCGCTGGCAGCCACGTTCACGGAAGGACTGAAGTACAGCGACCTGGATAACGCCAAAAAAGGATACGTCGAAGATCAGTTCGACCAGGCGATCCGGGAGATCGCCAGCACGGCTTCCCTGAGCCGCGAGGCGGTGCTCAAGACCGTCGCTCCGCAGGTTCCGGCTTACGCCGATGCTCAGAAAGAAATCGAGGAGCTGACGAGCCGACATCAGGAGACCACCGACCAGCTCCATCAGGCGCAGATTGATAACCGAAGACTGGAATCGGAATCCAAGACGCAGCAGTCGGAATTAGTTCGCCTGCGGACTGCGCAGGCCGCTCTTCAGGAGAAAATGGACAGCTCGGCGGCTCAGCTCTCGCGGTTGAGCGATGAAGTGCGCAGCACCAGGGGCTTGACCCAGGGCTACCAGAAAGAACTGGCCAACCTGCAACGATCCTTGAATATCAAAGTGGACAGCAGCCGGGACCTGGCGGCGCAGATAGCAGACCTGGGTCAGGCAATGCGGAAACTGCAAAAAGACGCCGAGGCTTACGCAAACCAGATCGTTTCATTGCAGACCAGTCTGGAGAGTCAGCAAGCTATCTCGGCCAAACTCGCCGGGGAAACCGAAGATTTGAAGGCCACCAACAAGCAGCTTCAGGGGACGATCAGCGCCTTGACGTCCAAAGAAGATTCGCTGGCCCGGCAGTATCTCGATCTCAAGAACGCCAAGGATAAACTCGACGATTTTGCCCAGACGGTATCCGGTCTAAGCTCCAGGATTGTGGAGGAGGAAACCAGGGACGGGGTTTCCTCAATCAAGGCCATCGTGTCGCTCAAGAACGTCATCCTGGGTTCCATAGAACTCCGGATTCCCATGCGTCTGAGTCATGGCGAAGCCGGGACGGCAGAGGCGAGTTTTGCCACCGAATCCATCGACTATGTGCGCGTCACGCCCGAGGAACGGCATATTCTCCGTTCTCTGGGCGAGAAGCTTAAATTGCGGACCAGTCTGGCCTCCCCCACAAAGTCCATTGAGGTGCGGCCTGAAAATGGGGATTCCCTGCAGGAGATAGGTGAGCGGGACCGCGTGACCTGGCGCTGGAAGCTTACCAACAATGGGTCGCAGGACAGCCGCCTGCTCTTCAATTTCCAGTTTGTAAACCGAAATTCCGTCAACATCCCACTGCTGCAGCGGGAGCAGCTCGTTCTCTCTTCGAGCGTCGTTCGCGAGATCCGAGGATACCTTCAGCCGATACCGCTAAGTGTCGGCGTGCTGATCGGCTTTCTTCTCTTTGGCATCGTCGGCATTTTCAGGCGAACGAGAGGGCCCGGGAGCTCGCACCGGGACCGGGCAGCCACGGCCACCAGTTCGCACTCCAACATGGGCAGCAAACAGCTCTAGGAGCCCTACTGCAAAGCCCGACTGTAGTGGGCGATCAGGCGTTGAACCAGCCCGCTTTCTTCGGGATTGATCAGGCGGAAATTGTACTTCTTGTTGTTTCGCGTGCGGATCGAGATTTCGTTTCCATCCATCGTAAAATTGCGTAGACTGCCATAGGTCTCGTAAAAGCTGTGGTCGGTTTCCGTGGTTTTGAACTCCACTCCTTCTTCGGTGATGCGCAGATTGCCGCGGCAACTCGAAAAGGCATGTCTGTGTTCTACGGCAAAGGCCATCTTCTGCAAGGCATTGAGCTGAGTCCGATCCACCAGATCCTGAATCATCGCTTGAATTCGATCCGGAGGATATTTCTCGGCGCCCCCCAATTCTTTCGCTCTTTTGAGATGCTCCTCGGCCCGCTTGAGATCATTCCGGTGCCGGTCGTATAGAATACCCAGGTTCAAATGCGCGAGCACGTGGTTGGGGTTCAGGTCGAGACATTTTTCGAAGTTTAGGATTGCGGTATCGAGCTGTTTCTCGTCTTGATAGCTGGCGGCGATGTAGAAATAGGCCTCATCGCTACTCGGCTCCAGCTTGAGATAATCCTGCCATTCCGCTCTGGACTTCTGAAATGCTCCCGACCGATAGGAATTCAACGCGGACTGGCGCAGAGCGGCGATCTGCTGCCGCGATGGTTGTTCTTCCAAGGTCTTCTGGACCCGTTGCGGCTCGACTTGGGCGATCTCCTGCAGCTTAGACTCGACCGCCGCAAGACGTTCCTTGCTGTAAGGATCCTCGGGAAAGTATTGCAGCGCCGTCCTGAATTCTGCTCGAGCGCCCGGCCAGTCTCCGGAAGTGATTTTGATGTCTCCCCGGTTTTGCAGCAGCTCCTTGAGATGCGAAAGCGCCTGTCGGGCATAGACACTTTTCTTGTCCAGGCGCTGGATGTTGCGGAGGGCCTCCAGCGCGTTATCCTTGTCCGGCGGGACAAGAGCTCCAGCCTTCATTGCCGCTTCTGCTTTCGCCTGCCAATCGGTGATTTGCTGTTCGCGGTCCTTCATGCTGGCGTCGATTTTGGATGCCAGATCCGCGATCCGCTCGTTGATGGAGATATCTTCAGGATAGAGTTGAGCCAGGTCTTTATACTGCCTTTCGGCTTCAAGCCAGTCCTCCCGCGCATAGGCTACATCCGCGAGTTGACGAACGGTCTCCGCCAGTTTGGCTTTGACCTCAAGGGCATGGCTGTTCGCCGGGTCAATGTCCAGGATCCGGTTGGCAAAAAAGAGCACGTTATAATCATCGGGAGGCGGAAACAGAATATTTTCCTGCTGAGCGGTGTCGAGTTTCGTTTGCAGCGATTCGACCTCCGCCAGCTGTTCATTGCTCAATTGGGGCACGAGCGGTTCGAGAGACCAGTGAAGGTTTTCGGTCGCATAAGGCATCACCTCAACCTGTTGGACAAATTCCTTGTATCCCTCCCTGGTAATCTTGACCTGATGCCCGCCGCTGCGGAGATTTTCGATTGTGACCGGGGAAACGCCGCGCTGGCTTCCATCCACATAGATCATAGCGCCGAGTGGAGTGGTCTTTATCAGCAAGGCGCCATATTTGGGTTTCCAGTATTGATAGAGGAAGACTCCGGAAAATGCTATCAGAGCGGAAATAATCAGAATCCCCAAGCCCAGCATGAGAGTGCGGACACTGATCTGTGCGGACTCCCGGACCGGGCGAGGCTTCTGTCCGGACCCTCCGGCCCCGGTATCCACCAGGGGTGTAGCGTCAGAGGGACAGAACCGATAATCATCGGAATAGCTATTGCCGCATTGGGAACACTGTCTCATTGGGTAAGTATGCCGCAAGATTCTCAGAACAAAGTGAATTTGCTTCTGGGGAGAAACTCTGCGCTTCCAGGTCGTCCCAGAACCTTCCCTTCGCGGGCGATCACTCTCCCCTTCTGGAGCACCAGCCAGGTTACCCCTTTCACGCTCATATCTTCATAGGGAGAATAATCGGAGCGGGATAGACCGACGGATTTTGCCAGAGCAAGGTCGGCTTTGGGGTCGAAAATGATCATGTCCGCATCGCTCCCCACCGTCAGAGTCCCTTTCTTCGGAAAGAGCCCGAAGAGCTTGGCCGGTGCAGTGCAGGCAATATCCACAAATTTGTTGGCAGAGATCCGGTTGCCGTGAACTCCGGCGGAGCACAACACGGAAAGCCGTTCCTGAATCCCCGGAAAGCCGCGCGGAGCCAGGCTGAAATTGTCTCTACCCAGATCCTTTTGTCCGGCAAAGTTAAATGCGGTATGGTCGCTGCCGACAACCTGAATATCGCCGGAATTGATCGCTTTCCAGAGCACTTCCTGATGCCAGGCCGGCCGGAGAGGAGGAGTGCAGTAATACTTTATCCCGTCCTCGTTTTCATATCTTTCGCTTCCCAGCACGAGATAGTGCGGACACGTCTCTCCGAAAACCACGTGTCCTCGATCCCGCGCCATCTTGATTCTCTCCACGGCATGAGCCGACGACACATTCGTGATGCATACCGGAACCTTAGCAAGCTCGGCAAGGCTAATGACTCTGGCCACCGTCTCCGCCTCAAGTTCAGGTGGTCTGGCCGTCGCCAGGTATCGGGGTGAAGTTTTTCCATCTGCAACCAGACGGCGGGTCAGAAGCTCGATAACCTCTCCGTTTTCCGCATGAACGCAGGTGAGAGCACCGGCGCTTCCCGCGCGCTGCATGAATTCAAACAGGGCGGCGTCACTGATGCGACGTCCGCCGACGCCATCCAGGGAAAGCTTAAAGCTTGTGACCCCGGACTCCACCGCGCCGGGGATTTGGTCGAGGATTTCGTCATTGACCTCGTTGACGGCGATATGAAGGCCATAGTCAATCAGGGAGTGAGTGGCTCCTTTGGCCTTCCATGCCTCGAGCGTCTCTGACAGAGTGGTTCCCGGCGCATGCTCAGCATAATCAATGACTGTCGTGGTCCCACCCGCGGCGGCTGCAGCAGTGCCAGTCTCGAAATCGTCGACCGTGGTCATGCCGTCAAATTGTGCATCCAGATGTGTATGTACATCCACAGCTCCGGGCAGCACCCATTTGTCGGCGGCATCAATGATCTCACTGGCAATCTTGGAGATCTCCCTGCCTATTTCGGACACTGTGCCGTTTTTCACCAATATGTCCGCTTTGTAAGTGTCCGACGCAGTAATGATGGTTCCGTTCTTGATAAGGGTTGTCATAATTTCTCCATCCTGTGTCTCGATTATAGCCCAGAAAAGATGTCGGGCCCTATTGGCTCATTTCGTCTGATCAGGCGCGAACCCAGCTCTTGTTTCTCTACTGCACCGTCGTGCCCGATGGTTTGCCGGCAGCATTCTGCTTATCGCGCTGGGCTTGAAGAGCCTGAATCAGCCCGTCAACTATATGGTTGGGAATCACCAGCACAATTTTAACGGGTGCGGGAAGGCACCCGGTCTTCTGCATCTTCAAGGCCTCTTCTTCGCTCTGGGGACCGATCACGTCACAGAACGTCAGTGTGCAATCGATCGGTGAAGTGCTCACTTGAACATAATTGGCATAAACCCTCGACGATTGTAATGTGTGATCGGCTATAATCTGCACTGGTTTCTCTTCAGCAGCCATGTTCTCCTCCTTTATTCTCTCATTCCAACACCCGGGGATCCGCAACCTGGAAACCCACAACCCTCGGGCGTCATCACTTCGCAGGAATTAGCTTCCCTGCGACTCGAAAGGTTCCCGTCTCTAGGAGTCTGTCCGAGTATTAGGAGGTATCGCGTTCCGAGCGCCACGGGGGCAGATGCCAGGCGGCGCGACGCAGGCGATGTCGATGTACATCGTCGAGG
>JGI20214J51650_10000359_pt1 | contig 28637 bp, 22 predicted proteins | sample WetSurMetagenome_FD_51650 | JGI IMG/M metagenome (IMG submission 51650) | reverse complement strand
CTCGCCGAGGAGTCGACTTCGTGGCCCATGGTGTCGCGCCCGACTTATCTGGGCGGCCTGGGCTTCAGCATGAAATGGAACATGGGCTGGATGAACGACACGCTCGATTATATCGAGCACGAACCGGTGCATCGCCGTTACCACCACAACAGCCTCACCTTCGGCCAACTCTACAATTACACCGAGAATTTCATGTTGCCGTTCTCGCATGATGAAGTGGTGCATGGAAAAAAATCGCTTCTGGACAAGATGCCGGGCGACCCTTGGCAAAAATTTGCCAATTTGCGCTTGCTGTTTACCTACCAGATGACTTATCCGGGCAAGAAACTCAATTTCATGGGCAACGAATTTGCGCAGGGACACGAGTGGAAGGTCGGTTCCGAGCTGGATTGGTACCTGCTCGGGCGCGGCGAGCACAGCGGGGTGCAGTCCGCCCTGCGCGACCTCAATCGCCTGTACGCAAATGCGCCGGCATTGCATGAGCAGGACTTCTCGCCGGAAGGCTTCGAGTGGCTGGATTGCAACAATGCGGACCAATCGGTATTGAGCTTTCGCCGTTTCGCGCGCGACGGTTCATGTGTGGTGGTGATACTCAATTTCACGCCGGTGCCGCGGGAGAGTTATCGCGTCGGCGTGCGGCACAAGGGTTGTTACCGCGAGATATTCAATAGTGATTCACATTTCTACGGCGGCTCCAACATGGGCAACGGGCTGGGGATGGATACCTCGGACATCAGTTGGAACGGTGAACCGCAATCGTTGACACTGACATTGCCGCCGCTGGCCGGGGTCGTGTTGCAGCGAGTGCTTTGACGGCATCAGGGGGAGAGTATGTCTGCATTGACACAATCGACAGCCTGGCAAGCCTTGCTTGCCCATTACGCTGCAAATGGACAGCTTTCGATGCGTCGTCTGTTCGACGGCGACCCGGATCGCTTCGGGCGTTTCTCCCTGCGTCTGGACGACCTGTTGCTGGATTATTCGAAGAACCTTGTCACTCAAGAGACGATGGCGTTGCTGTTCGCGCTGGCACGCCAGTGTGAAGTCGAAGACTGGCGCGACAGGATGTTCTCCGGTGCGAAGATAAACTGTACCGAGCAGCGCGCGGTGCTGCACACGGCTTTACGTGCGGCGCTGGATAACAAACATGCGCCGATTCTTGTCGATGGACAGGATGTGCTGCCGGGTGTGCGCCGGGTGATGGACAAGATGCGCGTCTTCAGCGCAAGCGTGCGCGACGGGACATGGCGCGGCTATTCCGGCAAGACCATCACCGACGTCGTGAACATCGGAATCGGCGGCTCGTTCCTCGGGCCGTTGATGGTGTGCCGCGCCTTGCATCCATATGACGGCAAGGTGAATGTGCATTTCGTCTCCAATGTCGACAGTACTGACTTGCTGGAGAATCTGGCGACTCTCGACCCGGAGAGCACGTTGTTCGTCGTCGCTTCCAAGACTTTCACCACACAAGAGACACTGATGAATGCGCGGTCGGCACGCGACTGGTTTCTGCGCAGCGCCGGCGATAGCAGACACATCGCAAGACATTTTGTGGCACTTTCGACCAATTCCAAAGAGGTCGCGGCATTCGGCATCGACGTGGCGAACATGTTCGAATTCTCCGACTGGGTAGGCGGGAGATATTCCCTGTGGTCGGCGATCGGGTTGCCCATCGCGCTGGCGGTCGGCATGGATGATTTCGAGGAATTGCTGCGCGGCGGCTACGAGATGGATATGCATTTCCGCACCGCGCCACTGGAACAGAACATGCCGGTGATCCTGGCATTGCTGGGTATCTGGTACAACAATTTCCACCATGTCTCGACTCAGGCGCTGTTGCCTTATGACCAGACGCTGGAATATTTCGTGCCGTATTTCCAGCAGGCCGACATGGAGAGCAACGGCAAACGCGTTGACCGCGATGGTGTTCCCGTTGATTACCCGACCGGTCCCATTCTGTGGGGCGGTATCGGCACCAACGGGCAACACGCGTATTTCCAGAATATTCACCAGGGTACGCAGATGATTCCGGCCGATTTCATCGCGTCGGCGCAGGATTTTCATCCTCTGGGCGAACATCATCCGACATTGCTGTCGAATTTTTTTGCACAGACCGAAGCGTTGATGCGCGGGAAGACTGAAGCGGAAGCGCTTGGCGAGTTGAAAAATTCCGGCCTGGAAGCAAAAGCCATTGAGGCGCTGCTGCCGCACAAGGTGTTTGCGGGCAACAAGCCCACCAACTCCATATTGTTCGAGAAGTTGACGCCGCGCACGCTGGGCAGGCTGATCGCGCTCTATGAGCACAAGATATTCTTGCAGGGCATCATCTGGAACATCAATTCTTTCGACCAATGGGGCGTGGAACTGGGGAAGCAGTTGGCTACCCATATCCAGGCCGAGTTGCGCAGCGGGGCTGAGGTCACAGCGCATGACTCATCCACGAACGGATTGATCCATCACTACAACACGCTCAAATGAAGATACTTTTCGCCACTTCCGAAGTCCACCCATTGATCAAGACCGGGGGGCTGGCCGATGTCAGCGCCGCGCTGCCTGCCGCCCTGCAGGCGATGGGGGAAGATGTGCGGTTGTTGATACCCGGTTATACCCCGGTGTTGGACAAGCTTGAAAACAAGCGCACGGTCGCTGCCTTTGCGGTGTTCCCGGGGCAGCCGGAGGTGAGGCTGCTGGGCGCGAAGATGCCGGAGACCGGAGTGCAGGTATATGTGCTGGATGCACCGCAATACTATTCTCGCGTGGCGGGACCCTATCAATACGAACTGGGCGGCGACTGGCCGGATAACGCCATGCGTTTCGGCATGCTATCCAAAGTGGCAGCCATGCTGGGCAGCGCTCTTTCTCCGGTCGCATGGCGCGCCGACATCGTGCATTGCAACGACTGGCAGAGCGGTCTCGCCCCGGCTTACCTGCAAATGACCCAGAGCGCGCATGCGAAGACGGTGATGACCGTCCACAACATGGCGTTTCAGGGCAATTTCGACCGCGACTGGCTGCAACCGCTCGATCTGCCGCAATCCTGCTTCGATATGCACGGCGTGGAATTCAACGGTTACCTGTCCTTCCTGAAAGCCGGCTTGCATTACGCCGACCGCATCGTGACAGTCAGTCCGACTTATGCGCGTGAAATACAAACGACCGAGATGGGCTACGGCATGCAGGGATTGCTCACGGCGCGCAACGGCGATGTCAGCGGCATTCTCAACGGCATCGACGAAAATGAATGGAATCCGGCGATCGACAGATATCTGGCTGCCACTTACGACAGCAGCGATCTTGCACCCAAGGCGTCAGTCAAGCAGGCATTGCAGCAGAGACTCGGTCTTGAAGCCAATGCCCAGGCGCCTGTTCTCGGTGTCGTGAGCCGACTGACCTATCAAAAGGGTTTGGATCTGCTGCTGGAATGCCTGCCCAAATTGCTGGATGGCGGTGCGCAACTGGTCGTGCTGGGAAGCGGCGAGGCGGAACTGGAACGGCGCTATCAGCATCTCGCGCAGCGTTATCCGGGAAGAGCCTCGGTCACCGTGCGCTTCGACGAGGCGTTGTCGCACCAGGTCATGGCGGGAGCGGACATCTTTCTGATGCCGTCCCGTTTCGAGCCCTGCGGGCTGAACCAGATGTATGGCATGCGCTACGGCACGCCGCCGGTGGTGCGCCGGACTGGTGGCCTGGCGGACTCGGTGACCGATGCGAAAGAGGCAGACGGCACCGGCTTCGTCTTCGACGAGACGGATTCAGCCGTTTTGTATCGCACCATTGTGCGGGCGATCGAATGTTATCGCGACGAAAACGATTTCAAACGGGTACAACTCAACGGCATGCGCCGCGATGTGGGCTGGGGCAGCAGCGCCCGGCGTTATATCGACCTGTACCGGATGATCGCATTGTGATGTTTTTGGAGAGTGACTAAAGGGGAGGCAGCATCATGGTACAGGAAATGCGTTCACCGCGATTCATCAGCGCCTTGACCAAAAACACCGTAGCCCTGGTGTTGGCAGGAGGGCGGGGCAGCAGGTTGCATAACCTGACGGACTGGAATGCGAAGCCGGCGGTGCAGTTCGGCGGCAAGTTCCGCATCATCGATTTTCCCCTGTCAAATTGCATCAATTCCGGCATCAGGCGCATCGGCGTGGTAACACAGTACAAGGCGCACACGCTGATCGAGCATGTCCAGAAGGGCTGGGGGTTCCTGCGCGGCGAGTTCAACGAATTCCTGGCCTTGCTGCCCGCGCAACAGCGCATCCAGGAAGAGTGGTATCGGGGTACCGCAGATGCGGTATTCCAGAATATCGACATCCTGCGCGGGTATAATCCGGAGTACATCGTGATCCTCGCGGGAGACCATATCTACAAGATGGACTACGGCGAGATGCTGGCGTATCACGTGAGCAGCGACGCGGATATGACGGTGGGCTGCGTTGAAATGCCTGCGTCCGAATCGTCGTCGTTCGGCGTGATGACAGTCGGCGAAAAGGACCGCGTCATCAAGTTCACCGAGAAACCTCCAAAAGGGGATGAGATTCCTGGCAAACCGGGGCGTATCCTGGCCAGCATGGGTATCTACGTGTTCAACGCCCGATTTTTGTACGAACAGTTGATCCGCGATGCGGACACCAAAAAGTCCACTCACGATTTCGGCCACGATATCATTCCCTACCTGATCGACCGCTACCGAGTGTATGCACACCGTTTCGAGAAGAGTTGCGTCGGCACGACTGACGGAGTTGAGCCCTACTGGCGCGATGTGGGAACCATAGATGCCTATTGGGATGCCAATATGGAAATGGTCAGCGTGACGCCCGCTCTCGATCTGTATGACAAGAACTGGCCGATCTGGACGTACCAGGAACAGCTACCGCCTGCCAAGTTCGTTTTTAACGACGAAGGCAGGCGCGGCGTGGCGATCGACTCCATGGTCTCGGGCGGTTGCATCATCAGCGGTGCCAGAGTGCACCATTCCTTGTTGTTCTCGGATATTCGCGTCGGCGCTCGCAGTGATATCGACGATTCGGTGATCCTGTCCGGCGCGCGCATCGGGGAGGACGTGAAACTGAATCGGGTGGTACTCGACAATAATTGTAAAATACCGGACGGGATGATGATCGGTTTCGACCACGAGGAAGATGCCCGTCGTTTCCATGTATCTCCCGGTGGCGTCACACTGGTGACCCCAGACATGCTTGGGCAGTCGATTCACCACATCCGATGAAAATTTTGGAATAAATTGCAGTCAATGGAAAGCGCCATGCCACAAAGCAACACGTCACAGCAGACAGACAAGAAACTTCAGCTCATTCTGTGCTGGCACATGCATCAGCCAGATTACCGCGAATATCTGCACCACGGATATGTGCTGCCCTGGACGTATCTGCATGCCATGAAGGATTACACCGACATGGTTTTTCACCTGGAGCAGCATCCCAAGGCGAGGGCGGTAGTGAACTTTGTGCCAATTCTGGTCGAGCAGTTGCACGATTACGAACAGCAGTTCAAGAGCGGCCATATCCGCGATGCGTTGCTCAGGATGCTGTGTCACGAGCATCTGGATGAATTGGGGGATGAAGCCCGTCAGCATATTCTGGACAGCTGTTTCAAGAGCAACCATACCAAGATGTTGAAGCCGTACCGGTCTTATCAACACCTGTTCGATTTGCAGGCATTGATGGATGGGCACGGTCGCGAAAACGTGACCTATCTGTCGGGACAGTATCTGGCCGATTTGCTGGTCTGGTACCACCTGGTGTGGATGGGCGAGAGTATCCGGCGCAGCAGCGAAACGGTGGCGCGGCTGATGACCAAGGGCAGCCAGTTCACTTTTGCCGAACGCAAGGAGTTGTTCGATCTGATCGGCACGACCATTGCCGACATTGTGCCCCGCTACCGGAAGTTGGCCGAACTCGGGCAGATCGAAATATCCTCTACCCCCTATAACCATCCCATCATGCCGTTGTTGCTTGACTTTGCCTCGGCACGGGAGAGCGAACCCAACGCACTTTTGCCGCAAACGGCGCAATATCCCGGCGGGCTTTCGCGGTTGCATTCGCATCTGTCAAATGCCGTGGAAAGCCACAAACAGAACTTCGGTGCCGCACCTCACGGGATGTGGCCGTCTGAAGGCGGTGTGTCGCGAGCGACGTTGAAGGTGCTGGCGGAACATGGATGCGAATGGACGGCGACCGGCCAGGCGGTGCTGGCCAACAGCCTGCTGCGCGAAATGAACGACTATCCCCTGCCGGGCAGTTCGGGTTATCTGTACAAGCCTTATCTGGTCGAGACCGGCGGCAAGCCGATTTATTGTTTCTTCCGCGATGACCGCCTGTCGGACAAAGTCGGCTTTGAATACGCCAAGTGGAAGGGCGACGACGCCGCCGCCGATTTTGTCCATCAACTGGAGGAGATATTGCGCAATGCACCCGGCGGGGATGATCCGGTGGTCACAGTGATCCTGGATGGCGAAAACGCATGGGAATACTATCCTTACAACGCCTATTATTTCCTGTCCGAGTTGTACACCAAGCTGGAAAATCATCCGGATATTCGCACCACCACTTTTCACGAGTGCGTGCAAGGTTTGGACGGACAGGATGCGCGCGTGACACCGAGCAAATTGCAGCAGATGGTTGCGGGCAGCTGGGTATACGGAACGTTCAGCACCTGGATCGGTTCTCCCGACAAGAATCGCGGTTGGGATCTGCTGTGCGATGCGAAACGCAGCTACGATATCGTCATGGCGAGCGGACGGTTGAATGAAGAGGAAATGCGTCTGGCCACCGAGCAGCTCGCAGATTGCGAAGGATCGGATTGGTTCTGGTGGTTCGGCGATTACAATTCGGCGCTGAGCGTCGCTTCGTTCGACAGTCTGTTCAGGCGCAACCTTTCCAATTTGTACCACTTGCTCAAGCTCAAGGCACCGGAGGAACTGCAACACGTACTTAGCGTAGGCAGCGGTGCTCCAGCGATGGGTGGAACCATGCGCCGTTCCGAAGCTGTTTGATATTGGCTGGAGTTGTAGAGTATGGCTAAAACGGTTTCGTTGCTACACTGACAGTGTTTGTTCTCGTTTGTGGGGAAACCTACCCATTTTCCGCATGTGACTTATTCAATTTTGATTTGGTTTTTCTGCGTTTGCCCGATACTTATCCAGCGTATTAAACCGCTTTCCATGTCTGCATCTGGGGGGGCGCTTGTTTTGCATAGATTCAATCGGCATTGCGTGTTTATATATATGAAAATGACGTAATGGGGCAAGTTGGTGCCGGTCGGTCCGGGTTGCACCGGGTTGGTGCCGGCAGTCGCTCCAAAGCGACTGGGCCGGAGTTATTGCCGGCGCTGGTTGGTCTTCAGGCACAAGTTTTTAGGATGCAAAGTGATGACTTTCAAGTGCGTTCGAAACTCTTGACTGGCAGGCTGGTACTTGGCATCAATGTTGCTGCTAATTTAAAGCAACTAATTTTAAATTCCGGGAATGAAATGAATACCGTCAACAAGCCGTTTCTTGCCAAACATCCGAACACGCTGAAAATACCTCCCCTGGGTATGAATGCAACCGGGCTGGAAGAAGATTTTTGCCGCTACTTCAATCACACCCTCGGCTGGGATAGTGCGAGTGTGTCGTCGCACCATGTGTATTCCTCCTGTGCTTTGGTATTGAGAGACCGGCTGGTGGAGCGTTGGCGGCGAACCCAGCGCGCCTACGACGAGTCTGATTGCAAGCAGGCGTATTACCTGTCGCTTGAGTTTCTGATGGGACGCGCTTTGGGCAATGCACTGTTGAATATGGGTCTGGAGGGGGCAGGCACGGAGGCGATGCACAATCTGGGCCTGGACATGGAAGAGGTGCAGGAACTGGAGAGCGATGCCGGTTTGGGCAATGGCGGCTTGGGTCGATTGGCGGCGTGCTTCCTGGATAGCTGTGCGACGTTGCAATTGCCGGTGACGGGTTACGGGATACGCTACGAGTACGGCATGTTCCGTCAAAGGATCGACCATGGGCACCAGTTGGAGGAACCGGATCACTGGCTGCGCAATGGCAATCCCTGGGAGATCGAGCGTCCGGAATATGCGGTCAGGGTCAAATTCGGGGGGCACAGCGATTTCTATATTGACGCAGCTGGACACACGCTTGCGCGCTGGGTCGATACCCAGGATGTGTTGGCTGTGCCTTTCGATATGCCGATACCCGGATATGGCAACGGAACGGTGAATACCTTGCGCTTGTGGAAAGCGGCCGCGACCGAAGAGTTTGATCTGGACGAATTCAATGCCGGCAGCTACACCGAGGCCGTCGCTTCCAAGAACGCGGCTGAACATATCACCATGGTGTTGTACCCGAACGATGCCAGCGAAAACGGCAAGGAATTGCGCTTGCGCCAGCAATACTTCTTGGCGTCGGCAAGCCTGCAGGATGTGTTGCGGCAGTGGGTCCGCAAGCATGGCCAGGATTTTTCCGGCTTTGCCGAGAAGAATTGCTTCCAGCTGAACGATACCCATCCGACCTGTGCCGTGCCGGAATTGATGCGCTTGCTGATGGATGAACATGGTCTGGGTTGGGATGAAGCCTGGGATATCACGTCGAACACCATGGCCTACACCAACCATACTTTACTGCCGGAAGCGCTGGAACGCTGGGCAGTGAGCATGTTCGGGCGCCTGCTGCCGCGCTTGCTGGATATCATTTACGAGATCAACGCACGTTTTACCCGGGAAGTGTCGATGCGCTGGCCGGGCGACATTGAGCGCGAGCGCCGCATGTCCATCATCGATGAAGCCGGGGCCCCGCAGATACGCATGGCTTATCTGGCCGTGATCGCATGCCACTCGGTGAATGGCGTGGCCGCATTGCACTCGCAACTGTTGCAACAGCATCTCTTCCATGATTTCTTCGAGCTGTGGCCGAATAAGTTCAACAACAAGACCAACGGCGTGACGCCGCGCCGCTGGATGGCATCGAGCAATCCTTTATTGAGCAGCCTGATCGACCGCAGCATCGGCAAGGCGTGGCGCACCGATCTGACCAGGCTGACGGCGTTGCATGGACTCGCAGGCGACAAGAAATTCCGCACCGAATGGCACAAGGTAAAACAGACAAACAAGCAGCGCCTCGGGGAGATGGTCGCGTCCGATTGCGGAGTCGAATTCGATCCTGCCGCGATGTTCGATGTGCAGGTGAAGCGTATTCACGAATACAAACGCCAATTGCTCAATGTGCTGCATGTCATTCACCTGTATGACCGCATCAAACGCGGCGATATCGCGGAATGGACGCCGCGTTGCGTGCTGATCGGCGGCAAGGCTGCTCCCGGTTACATCATGGCAAAGCGCATCATTCGGTTGGTGACTGCGGTGGCTGATGTCGTCAACCACGATCCGGCCACCAAGGGCTTGTTGCGGCTTGCTTTTCTGCCGGATTATCGCGTCTCGGCGATGGAAGTGATCTGTCCTGCGGCAGATCTGTCGGAGCAGATATCCACGGCGGGCAAGGAAGCCTCGGGAACAGGCAACATGAAATTCATGATGAACGGCGCGATCACAATTGGTACTTTGGACGGTGCGAACATCGAGATTCGCGAAGAAGTTGGCGCGGAGAATTTTTTCCTGTTCGGTCTGACTGCCGATCAGGTGGATGCAATGCGCGGACACTACGACCCAGCCGCGATCGTTGCCGGGGATGCCGATTTGGCACGTGCAATACACCTTTTGCAAAGTGGGCATTTCAGCCTGCTGGAGCCGGGGTTATTCGAACCCGTCGTAAATTCCATTCTGAGCCCGAACGATCCATGGCTGACGGCGGCTGATTTTCGCGGTTTTGTGGATGCGCAGCGGAAAGTCGCTGCTGCATACCGCGACCGGGAACGCTGGACGCGCATGAGCATCCTCAATACCGCCACCAGCGGCAAGTTCTCAAGCGACCGCACCATACAGGACTATAACCGCGATATATGGCACCTGCCGCAGATACCGGCACATGTAGAGTGAGTGGACGGGCGGGCCTTCCCGCCCTGTTTCATGTATTATTCCACCCTCGGTATTCGTTTTGTATAGCCAGCCTAAATTCAAAGGAAGTGTCAGTATGTCAAATGTAGAAACCCTGAGTGGATTGCAACGCCGTTTGAACGCATCCATCCCCCAACAACAATTGCGCGGCGAAATGGAAGCGCGATTGAAGCGCATCGGGCGTACGGCCAAAGTGCATGGCTTCCGTCCGGGCAAAGTGCCGTACAAGGTATTGGAACAGCAATACGGACCCTCCGTGCAGCAGGAAGTGCTGGGCGAGAGTCTGCAACGTACTTTTGCCGATGCTGCCGTCACCAACAAGCTGCAAGTGGCCGGTTATCCGCAGTTCGAGATCAAGACGGCAGATTTGAACGCGCCGCAGATTGAATTCAGTGCGACCTTTGAGGTCTATCCGGAAGTGACGCTCAGCGAGATCTCGGGCGAAAGCGTGAATCGCGCCGTGTTCACATTGAGTGATGCCGATGTGGAAGAAACGATCAACACATTGCGCAAGCAACGTGCAGAATTCAAGAAAACCGAGCGCGCCGCACAAAACGGCGATCAGGTACGCATCGATTTTTCGGGCAAATTGAACGATGCGGTATTTGAAGGCGGCGAAGGCAAGGATCTGCCGCTGGTCTTGGGTGCAGGACGCATGTTGCCAGACTTTGAGAAGGCCATCCTCGGCATGAAGGCAGGCGAAACCAAGTCGTTCGACATGACTTTTCCTGCCGACTATCACGGCAAGGATGTCGCCGGAAAACAAGTCACTTTTACGATCACCGTGCATGTCGTGGAAGAGGCGCACTTGCCCGAAGTGGATGCGGAGTTTGCCAAGTCGCTGGGTGCGGACGATGGGGATGTGGAAAAACTCAAGCAAGAGATTCGTGAAAATGTGGGGCGTGAAGCTGAACGCCGCGTGAAGGTACGCAACAAGGACAACGCGATGGAAGTGTTGCTCAAGATCGCGCAACTGGAAGTGCCCAAGGCGTTGCTCGAAAGCGAGGCGCAAAACCTCATGCAGCAGACCTTGCAGGACATGGAAGCGCGCGGCATGAAGATACCGAAAGGCATGCAGTTGCCGCCGGACATGTTTGTCGAGCGCGCCACCAAGCGCGTGAAACTGGGGCTGATCCTTGGGGAGCTGGTGAAAAAGCACGATCTCAAAGCCAAGCCGGAGCAGATGAAGGCGCTGGTGCAGGAATATGCACAGAGTTATGAACATCCGGAGGAAGTGGTGCGCTGGTACGCCGCTGAGCCGGGCCGTATGCGCGAAGTGGAGAATCTGGTGCTGGAAGACAATGTCGTTGCCTGGGTGATGGCGGGTGCCAAGGTGAGTGATCAGGCTGTTACACTGAATGAACTGATGGGGAGTAACTGAGTATGTTGCCTAACACCGCCGCGCAAATGATGGAGCCGCAAGACATCGGCATGATTCCGATGGTGGTAGAGACCAGTGGGCGTGGCGAACGCGCCTACGACATATATTCGCGCCTGCTGAAGGAGCGAGTGGTGTTTCTGGTTGGTGAGGTCAACGACCACACCGCAAATCTGATCGTTGCCCAGATGCTTTTCCTTGAATCGGAAAATCCGGACAAGGATATCCATTTCTATATCAATTCTCCGGGCGGATCAATTTCGGCGGGCATGGCGATCTATGACACCATGCAGTTCATCAAGCCCCAGGTTTCCACGCTGTGCATAGGCATGGCAGCATCCATGGGCGCGTTCCTGCTGCAAGCCGGAGCGAAGGACAAACGTTTTGCTTTGCCAAATTCCACGGTGATGATCCACCAGCCGCTGGGAGGTTTTCGTGGACAAGCTTCGGATATCGAGATCCATGCCAAGTACATCTTGAGTTTGCGCGAACGTCTATATACCTTGATGGCACTGCATACCGGACGCACTGTCGAAGAAATCGCTCGCGACAGCGAACGTGACAATTTCCTCACTGCCCAGGAAGCGGTGGAATACGGTTTGGTGGACAAGGTGCTGGACAAGCGCGTTTAAGTAATCAGGTAAGCTGCCGATATTGTCGGAGCGGAGGTGCAAATGACGTCGGATAAAAACAAAGGTGACAAGCTGCTGTATTGCTCATTCTGCGGGAAGAGCCAGCACGAGGTGCGCAAGCTGATCGCTGGGCCGTCGGTGTTCGTATGCGACGAGTGTATCGCACTGTGCAACGACATCATCCGCGAAGAAACGCAAAGCTCGATCGGCGGGGACAAGACCGACAAGAACGAATTGCCGGTTCCGCATGATATTTGCAAACGTCTGGACGAGTATGTCATCGGCCAGCGCCAAGCCAAAAAAATATTGTCGGTTGCGGTGTATAACCACTACAAGCGATTGAAGAGTTCGGATAGCGATGGTGTCGAACTTGCCAAGAGCAACATCCTGCTGGTCGGCCCCACGGGGTCCGGCAAGACTTTGCTGGCACAAACACTGGCACGTCTGCTCAACGTTCCGTTCGTGATGGCGGATGCGACCACGCTGACCGAGGCGGGTTATGTCGGTGAGGACGTCGAGAACATCATCCAGAAGCTGCTGCAGGCTTGCGATTACGATGTGGAACGTGCGCAGCGCGGTATCGTCTACATTGACGAGATCGACAAGATATCGCGCAAGTCGGACAATCCTTCCATTACGCGCGATGTGTCGGGCGAAGGCGTGCAGCAGGCCCTGCTCAAGCTGATCGAAGGTACCAAGGCTTCCATTCCCCCGCAAGGCGGACGCAAGCATCCCAATACCGAATTCCTGCAAGTGGATACCAGCAACATCCTGTTCATCTGCGGTGGAGCGTTCGACGGCTTGGAAAAGGTGATCCGCAATCGTTCCGAGAAAGCAGGCATCGGATTTTCCGCCAATCTTTCCAAGCGCGAGGACAGCAAAGACATCGGGACGGTGTTGCGCGGTGTAGAGCCGGAGGATTTGATCAAGTTTGGGTTGATACCGGAGTTCGTCGGGCGTCTCCCGGTAGTGGCGACGCTGGAGGGGTTGGACGAAGCGGCATTGATCCAGATACTGACCGAGCCCAAGAATGCGCTGACCAAGCAATATCAGAAGCTGTTCTCGATGGAAGGTGTGGAGCTGGAGTTCCGCGAAGGTGTGCTGAATGTGATTGCAAAAAAGGCACTGGCGCGCAAGACGGGTGCCCGCGGACTGCGCTCCATTCTTGAACAGGCACTGCTGGACACCATGTTCGATCTGCCTTCGGTAGAGAACGTGAGCAAAGTGGTGCTGGATGAAAACAGTTCAGGCGAGATCAAGCCTATCGTGATGTATGCGGATACGCCCAAGGCCGCGTGATGGCGGCCTTGGCGGGCAGGACTTGAATTACTGAACCCCGCCCCCATTTCACCATCATTCCCCAATCATTCAGAGTGCGAATCATGGCCGAAAACGAATCTATTACTACAACCGCCGATCTGTTCCCATTATTGCCCTTGCGAGACGTGGTGGTGTTCCCGCACATGGTCATTCCTCTTTTCGTCGGCCGTGCCAAATCCATCAAAGCGTTGGAGGCGGCGATGGAGGCAGGAAAAAGCATTGTGCTGGTGGCGCAAAAATCCGCCGCCAAGGACGAACCTGCGACCGAGGACATCTATCGCATCGGCAGTATCGCCAATATTCTGCAAATGCTGAAACTGCCAGACGGCACAGTCAAAGTGCTCGTGGAAGGTACGCAGCGCGCCAAAGTGCTGCGTATATTCGACGACAAATCGCATTTGGATGCCGAGATACAGCCGGTGCCGATCGATGAAGAGATCGGTCATGAGGCCGAGGCGATGCGTCGCGCACTGATCAATCAATTCGACCAATACGTCAAACTCAACAAGAAGATCCCGCCGGAAATACTGACTTCATTGGCAGGTATTGACGATGCAGGGCGCCTTGCGGACACTATTGCCGCACATTTGCCGCTCAAACTGGAACAGAAACAGGAAGTACTCGAGATATTCGATGTGCGTCTGCGTCTCGAACATTTGCTGGGCTTGCTTGAAGCCGAATTGGACATCATGCAGGTGGAAAAGCGTATCCGTGGACGCGTCAAGCGCCAGATGGAAAAAAGCCAGCGCGAGTATTACCTGAACGAGCAGGTCAAAGCAATCCAGAAAGAACTGGGCGAAGGCGAAGACGGTGCCGACATCGAAGAGGTCGAGAAGAAGATCAAGGCGGCGCACATGCCCAAGGACGCGCGCGCCAAGGCCGAGGCGGAACTGAAGAAGTTGCGCCTGATGTCTCCCATGTCTGCCGAAGCGACAGTGGTACGTAACTACATCGACGTGCTGGTCGCTCTTCCATGGAAGAAGAAGACCAAGATCGATACCGATCTAAAGCATGCCGAAGACGTGCTGGAAGCTGATCACTACGGCCTGGATAAGGTGAAGGAGCGCATAGTGGAATACCTCGCGGTGCAACAGCGCGTTACCAAAATGAAAGCTCCCATCTTGTGCTTGGTTGGACCTCCCGGCGTGGGCAAGACTTCGCTGGGGCAGTCAATTGCTCGTGCAACCAATCGAAAATTCGTGCGCATGTCGCTAGGTGGTGTGCGCGACGAGTCCGAGATACGAGGACATCGCCGTACTTACATCGGCTCCATGCCGGGCAAGATATTGCAGAATATGAGCAAGGTCGGGGTGAAGAACCCATTGTTCCTGCTGGACGAAGTGGACAAGATGGGCATGGATTTTCGTGGAGATCCGTCGTCTGCCTTGCTCGAAGTATTGGATCCGGAACAGAACCATACTTTCGTCGATCACTATGTCGAAGTCGAATACGACTTGTCAGACGTGATGTTCGTCGCAACCTCGAATAGCATGAATATCCCGGCACCCTTGCTGGATCGTATGGAAGTGATCCATGTGTCCAGCTACACCGAAGACGAGAAGGTCAATATCGCCACGCGCTATTTGTTGCCCAAGGCGATCAAGAACAACGGGTTGAATCCGGAAGAGATTGCAGTGTCTGAAAGCGCAATCCGCGACATCCTGCGCTACTACACTCGGGAAGCCGGTGTTCGCAGTCTGGAGCGTGAATTGTCGAAGATCTGCCGCAAGGTGGTGAAGTCGCTGCTGCTGAAAGGTCGCGAGAATAAGGTCACAGTCAATGCGCGCAATCTGGATAAATATCTTGGCGTGCGCCGTTACAGCTACGGCATAGCAGAAAAGACCAATCAAGTCGGGCAAGTTACCGGCTTGGCGTGGACGGAGGTCGGGGGCGAATTGCTGACCATCGAGACCGCCGTGCTGCCAGGTAAGGGCAAGACCACGACCACCGGCAAGCTGGGCGAGGTGATGCAGGAATCCATTCAGGCAGCATTGAGTGTGGTGCGAAGTCGCGCGCGAACTTTGGGTATTGCCGGAAACTTTTACGAGAAGAGCGACTTGCATATTCACTTGCCGGAAGGTGCTACACCAAAGGATGGCCCGAGTGCCGGCATCGGTATCTGCACCGCGATGGTCTCTGCGCTCACCGGTATTCCGGTGCGCGCAGATGTGGCGATGACAGGTGAGATCACTCTGCGTGGCGAGGTATTGCCTATTGGTGGTTTGAAAGAAAAGCTGTTGGCAGCTCAACGCGGCGGCATCAAGGTTGTCCTGATCCCCGAAGAGAATACCAAGGATCTGGTGGAAATTCCGGATAACGTAAAAAACAAACTGGATATTCATCCTGTTAAGTGGATAGAGCAAGTTCTGGAAATGGCACTGGAACGCAAGCCGGAGCCGCTTCCAGAGCCGGATGCCAGCACTGATGCAACTCCAGTGGTCATCAACGAAACAAGCGTATCGCCTGCGATCAAGCATTGACGCGGCCTGGCAGAGGGTTGGCAAATAAAAAAAGTATTGCAATTGCTTGACCCTTTCTAAAACCCTTGATATAAAGCCGTTGCAGGGCTTTCCTGTGTTCTCAACTAACAAGCAAAGGGGAATCGCGTGAGTAATAAATCTGATCTGATCGAAGCAATTGCAAAATCCGCCGACATTTCCAAGGCCGCTGCTGGTCGTGCATTGGACGCGACTATCGAATCCATCAAGAAATCCCTGAAGAAGGGCGAGCTCGTGAGTTTGGTTGGTTTTGGTACGTTCTATGTTGGTAAACGCGCTGCACGGAACGGCCGCAATCCTCGTACCGGCGCCACAATTAAAATCAAGGCTGCTAAGGTTCCAAAATTCCGCGCTGGTAAAGGCCTAAAAGATGCTGTAAACTAGTCGTCTTTGTTGGGTGCTTAGCTCAGCTGGTAGAGCACCGCCCTTACAAGGCGATTGTCGGCGGTTCGATCCCGTCAGCACCCACCAGTTGTTATTTAGGTTTTTGGAGTGGTAGTTCAGTTGGTTAGAATACCGGCCTGTCACGCCGGGGGTCGCGGGTTCGAGTCCCGTCCACTCCGCCAAACAGAGGCGAACGAAAGTTCGCCTTTTTTCATATGGGATGTCTGAATTGACATCCGTTCTTTCGGGTAGCTTGTTATGTTCGATTTCGTACAAGAAAAGAAACGACTGGTACAGATTGTATTGGCACTGATCATTTTGCCCTTTGCTTTTTGGGGGGTGGACTCATACCGCAAATCCGGAGGCGCTGCTCCGCTGGCGACTGTAAACGGAGAAAAGATCGGGCAGCAGGAATTCGATAATGCGCTGAATCAACAGGAGCAACGTTTCCGCGAAATGGCAGGTTCAAACTTTGATCCTGCATTTTTCGATAAGCCGGAAATTAAATTCTCCATACTGGATGGTCTGATTTCGCAGCATCTGATGAGTATGGAGGCGACCAGGGCTGGTCTAAGTCTGACCAATGAACAGATTGGGCAAATAATTGTCAATATCGGGGCCTTTCAAAAAGATGGAAAATTCGATAGGCAGGTATATGAAGCGGTATTGAAGGAAAAAGGTAAGACCCCGGCAAGTTTTGATGCGGAAATTCGCCAAGCGGTGCTTGTACAACAATTGAGCGAAGCTTATACCCAGAATGGCTATGCGGCCAAAGCAGTGGCTGAGAATCTGATTCGTTTGAACGAGCAGAAGCGCGTCGTGGCTGTGGCGAATCTTGATGCGGCCACCTTCATCAAACAAGTAAAACTGGCTGACAACGCCGTTAGTGACTATTACACCAAGAACGCGCAGGAATTCCAGATGCCCGAACGCGCTAAAGTTGAATACGTCGTGCTGTCTGCCGACTCGTTGTTGTCGCATGTGTCGGTCAATGACGATGAGATCAAACAGTACTACGCGGAGCACCAGACTGAATTCGGATCACAGGAGCAACGCCAGGCTGCGCATATTCTGATTACTGTGACAAAGCAGGCCACTGATGCGGAGAAGCAAGCAGCGCAGGCGAAGGCCGAGAAGGTGTTGCAACAGGTCATACAATCCCCATCCCAGTTTGCAATATTGGCCAAGCAGTATTCGCAAGACCCGGGGTCGGCAGCCAACGGTGGTGATCTGGGCACGTTCGGACGGGGTGCGATGGTCAAGCCCTTTGAAGATAGTGTATTCAGCCTGAAGGTAGGCGAAGTGAGCGGATTGGTGCGGACGGATTTCGGTTATCACATCATCAAGCTGCTAGCGATAAAGCCGGCTAAGGTGCAGGCATTGAGCGAAGTAAAGGGCATGATTGCCCAGCGTTTGGAATTGCAACTTGCCAGCGACAAGTTCGCCGAACTGGCGGAAAAATTCAACAACACCGTATACGAGCAAAGCGATAGTCTGAAACCGGCTGCGGAACTCGCAAAAACATCCGTGCAGCAAAGCGTGTGGCTGAGCAAGGGGCAGGCTCCCACGGGCCTATGGACTGCGAAGGCATTGCAGGCGGTATTTTCGGACGATACGCTGAAGAACAAGCGCAACACAGCAGCAGTGGAAGTAGCTCCAAACACCTTGTTGGCTGCGCGCGTGACAGAATACAAGCCGGCAAGCGAACGCCCTTTGGTGGAAGTCTCGGCTGGCATCCAGCAGCAGCTGCAGCGCTTTCAGGCATCCGAATTGGCAACACAGCAAGGCCAGAAGCTGCTGGAACAATTGCAGCACGGCGAGAAGGTCAATGTGGGTTGGAAAGCAGCGGAGGTCACGACTCGCAATCAACGCGCTGGATTCGATCCTGCATTATTGCAAGCGGTGTTCCGTGCAGACACAAGCAAGTTGCCTGCCTATGTGGGAGTGAACAGTTCCAGCGGCTATGTGCTGGCCCGTATCGATGCAGTGAAAGATGATGCGTCAATTGATGAAAGCAAGCTCGCACGTTATGAACAGCAAATTCGTCAACTCACTGGGGATGCCCTGCTGATGGCCTATATGTCAGACGTCAAGAAGCGGGCGAATATCTCCATCAAGGGTTTTGCACAAGAAGATAAGAAATAAACAACGCGATAAGAAAAAAACGCCGCTCACGGAGCGGCGTTTTTTATTTGGCGTTTTCTATTTAACGGAACCAATGATCAAGCTTCGGTAGAACCAAGCGAGGTGGTGTTAAAGCCGCCGTCAACATAAGTGATTTCTCCAGTAATTCCACTGGCAAGATCGCTGCATAGGAAAGCCGCCACATTGCCGACTTCCTCAACTGTGATGTTGCGTTTGAGCGGTGCATGCTTCGCATTGTAAGCAAGTAATTTGTTGAAGTCGCCGATGCCCGCCGCAGCCAGAGTCTTGATCGGGCCAGCAGAGATACCGTTGGCGCGAATGCCTTTGCGCCCCAGCTCCATCGCCAGATAGCGCACACTGGCCTCCAGGCTCGCCTTGGCCATTCCCATCACGTTGTAGTGCGGCATTGTCCGTACTGCGCCGAGATAGCTCATGGTCAACAACGCGGATTTTTCATTCAAACTCGGCAACGCGGCTTTGGCCATGGCTGGGAAGCTGTAGGCACTGATGTCGTGAGCAATGCGAAAAGCCTCGCGACTGAATCCGTCAAGAAATTCTCTGTCCAGCGCTTCACGCGGTGCGTATGCGATGGCATGGACGAAACCGTCGAATTTAGGCCAGTGTCCTGCCAGATCTGTGAAGAGTTTTTCGATTTCGGCATCTGATGAGACATCGCAGGGAAACACCAATTCGCTTCCAAATTCTTTGGCGATTTCCGTTACGCGATCTTTGAAACGTTCCCCCTGAAAAGTAAAGGCAAGCTGTGCCCCTTGCCGATGCATGGCTTGTGCGACGCCGTAGGCAATTGAACGGTTACTGAGCATTCCTGTGACAAGAATGCGCTTATTGTCTAAAAATCCCATGCCGCTCTCCCGCAAAAGACCGTTGTATAGGCTGTTGATTATATCTGCAATAGTATCCACTTAAGCAGCGGAGTAGCTTGGCATGCAAATGATGCGTCAATTAAAGGAACAACCCTTGATTTCAAAGCAGCGCAATTTGTAAAAGGCAATCCTTGGCGCATATCTGATTTCAAGTAATATGCGAATTGTCTGCTGACAGAACAGGCCGGAATTTACTAAAAATCATCAAAGGAGCTGTAAATGGGAGGGGATGAAGCTAACCGGGAAATGGACGAACTGAGTATTTTGATCAGTTCACTTGAAGCAAGGGCTGGGATCACAGAAGCCGTTAAGCAAGCGCGAGAAGCAGGCGCTCCCGATAGATTGAGAGCAGCCTATTATTCTGTGGCGGATGCCGAACTCAAAAGGCAACTGATTACAACTACCGGGAAACTGGATCGTCTTTACCTTCAGAAATGCGACCTGGATGTTTCCTTGGCGAAAGAGGAAGTGTCAAAGGCAATCGAAAAAGCAAAAAAACAACCTTGGCACTTATCCGTCACTTCTTCGATAGGTGCTGTAATTATTGGGCAATGGATATTGGGATTTTTTGGAGCAATAGCGGGTGCAATTGGAGGCTTTTACCTCGGCCAATGGCTTCTTGCTTCAATAAAGAAAGAGAATGCAAGAGAGATCGAACATGCGAAACATCTGCTTGCATTGGCACAACAGCGCAATGAAGCGTCCAGGGTGGACCCTTATCTCTTTAGTGCAGAAGAACTGGAAGCTTGCGAGCGCCCGGGTTGATTTCCATCCTGCCAGGGAAATATCTCGTGCATGGCGCTGATCCTGTTCGGCTTTAATTTTTCGACCAGACTCCTCGGATATAAATCAGGAATCTCCACGTTAAAACAACTTAGCCCATACGAACCTTGTCGTGAAAATTGCGGGAAGAACCGCGTATTTACTGGCTTATGCTTCAGGTCGTGTATTGAAACTGTCTGTCAATCCAGGCACATTGCATATTCGTGCGAAGTGGGAGGTCTATATCTTTTGGCATATGGTGCGGGCGCAGCTTTACTGCTAGTCTCTGCTGCGATGTGTTTCTATAACTTCCCGTGCAGTTGTATGGAGTTGTTCAATAGTGAACAAAACAACTAAGAGTGCCAAAGGATTTTAAATGTCAGACAAAGTTTTTTATCAAATTATCGCCGATGAATTGAAATCCAAAACAATGGATACAGCGCTATGGACCCAGGCGTTTGCAACTGCAGAAGGAAATCAGGATAAAACGGAAGCTGCATATATCAGACTACGGTTTTTGGATCTAAAAAATTCCCCGTCTTCAGCGCTTAAGTTGACTGCCGTTGATTCCGGGAACGCAGAATTTGAAATCAAACCGCTCGATAGCGAGCTATTGCAGCTTCGTACCAAATTGGCAAGAAAGCTATTGTCCCTGGGAAAGCATAGTCTGTATTCAACCCTGAGTCTGCATCCAGATTCGAGTGATGCGGTAGTCGCGACAGCTATAGCAGATTTCGAATCAAGGAATCAGGATGGTGTCACATCTTCAGAATTCAAATATGCAAAGAATACCTTGGGCAATCCCGGATTGCGCGAGCAGTATGATCGTAAACTATGGGAAAGCATTTCAAACGATGTGCCAAGATCGAGTCTTAGTTATGCCGTCGATACCAGAGACAATGAATACTCCTGGTGGGGATCGCGCAAAGTATCCGTCATCATCACTGTTCTGTCCGTGGTGCTCTTTGGCTATCTGGGCTTGAACTATTATAAAGAGCGCAATACTCACGAATTACAAAAAGAATCGATTGATACACAACGTGATATGGTCAGCTCAACCAGTGGTACGGATCAGATCAAAGTTCAAGCTGACATAGATTTAAAAAACCAGGCATTGCGTATTGAAGATGAAAGACAAAGGCGAGAAATGGATTTGCGCGCCAATGCCACAGAACGTTTACTTGAGCAGCAACGTTTGGAACAGGAGAGGCGCGATCAGGCCAATCAGCAACGTATGAAGCTGCAACAGGATCAAGCCGAGAACCAGAGAATAAGCAGAGAAAAGCAATATTATGCGTGCCTGAATCAGCAGTTATTATCGCAGCGTGATGTAACAAGTGCGGACGCAAGCGCAAGATGTTCCATGTATCGTTAGCTCTCTGAGAGCATCCTTAGAGCGCTTGGTTTTTTTACTTTCAAGATGAAAAAGTGATACAAGTCACCTAACTTTTGGTAGCTTGGATAAATTACTCAATGAATTGTTTTTGAAGAGAAAAATATCTTGTAACTTTTATCAACCATTATGGTCTATAAGACTCCGAAACTATACAAGTTAGGAGGTTTATCATGACACAACTCCATTTGCCTCACATGCCCCATCTTGAGGGGTGGCATACGTTAACTCATAGTCATATATCTGTTTTAAAACTGTTTTTTCTCTACGCCCTACCGCTTTCCATAATACCGCCAATGATGATCCATTACGCCGGAATCACCTATGGCGGTCAACTATTGCCGACCCTGAGCGATATCCAATTGCAGGCTATCGGCGTTGTGTTCTTCCTGACCGAACTGATAATGACTTTCGTGATCGCATTCATTGTCCAGCGCTTGGGCTCCGTGGTTGACATCAAACCCGCCTTCGAAGATGCATACAAACTGGCGATCGTTGTGCCGACGCCGTTATGGCTCGCGCCACTGTTCCTCTTCATCCCCAGTTTCATGCTCAACCTAACGATAGGCGCTGCTGCGATGATGCTCTCCGGCGTGCTGATCTTCTACTGTGTGCCGACTATCCTCAAGGTCGAGGAAGAAGGCCACGCAATGTTGCTGTCCGGTTCGATCCTGGCGGCGGGCATGGTTGGGTGGGCCGCAATGATGTATCTCACGCTGCTTAGCTGGAGCTTTGTTTCATCGAGCCTGTTACTTCTGATTTGAACTGACGGGGAAATGCAGCCTATCCAGGCTGGATGGCGGGGAGGGGGAAGCCTTCCCCGTTTTCGTTTGACGGCTTCGGCAGGACACTTATTGGTAGTTAAGGTGTGCCGCTTGTCTTCTCAAATGTAGCGAGGTACGAAAACATGCGGTTACTATCAATCTGAGGCTGAATACATGTGGCGGAGAGGGAGGGATTCGAACCCTCGGTAGGGTATTACCCTACACACGCTTTCCAGGCGTGCGACTTAAACCGCTCATCCACCTCTCCGAAAGGGCGCGCAGGATAAACTAGAACGCCTTTTACCGCAATCAAAAACGATCACGCCACTGGCGCAAGGCCGTAAATACGGCAAGTCCGCTGGTATCAACCAGGCCGCGAGACTGCAAAGTCTGTATGAGTTCCTGGCTGGTGCAACGCAAGAAGGGGTTGGTGGCTTTTTCCAATGCGATGGTGAAAGGGACCGTGGGGCGGTTTGCTGCTCGCAACAAATTGGTTTCAACGTTGCGTTGCTGGATATCCGGGTTGCCGGGTTCGCAGGCAAGCGCAAAAGGCAGGTTGTAGGCGGTGTATTCGTGCGCACAATAGACCAGCGTTTCGTCGGGCAGTGCGGCCAGGCGTTGCAGCGAATGGTGCAACTGCGCCAGCGTCCCCTCAAAGTTCTTGCCGCAGCCAGCGCCAAACATCACATCGCCGCAAAACACGACGCCTGGTGCAATGAAGGCGAGGTGATCGTCAAGGTGGCCGGGCACCTCGATGACGTCGAAAACGGCGTCCAGAGCGTCGAGTCGTAGCTGGTTGCCTTCGCGCAAGTCGTGGGTGATGTGCGGGTTATTCGGATGTTTCCGTCCGTACACCGGCACGTTATATACTTCGCGCAGTTCAGAGATGCCGCCGATGTGATCGTAATGGCGGTGGGTACACAGGATCGCATCCAGTTGCAGTTTGTTTGCCTGCAGGAAATCAAGCACAGGAGCGGCCTCACCGGGATCGACCGCGACGGCATGGCGTTCGAATTGGAGTAACCAGATGTAGTTGTCCTGCAAGGCAGGGATGGCAGTAATGGTCAGCATGATTTAAACAGGAATCGGATGCCTAATTGTAATTTAACTGCACAAAGTCTGAGTGAATGGTTCGCCAGCGAACAGGGTGGCTATGTGTTGACGCGCGAGCAGGACTATTTTGACCATACGGTCAGTGACATCTTTGGTTTCAATGCGATGCAGATGGGTTTGCAGGAATGCGATTTTCTGCGCAGCAGCCGCATGCCATTGCGCTTTGCCGCGGGAAATCAGCCTGGCAACAACGTGCGCATATGCTGCGATGAATTGCCTTTTGCCTGCGACAGCCTTGATATGGTGGTGTTGCCGCATGTACTGGAGTTTGCCGACAACCCGCATCAGATATTGCGCGAAGTGGAGCGTGTGCTGAGACCCGAGGGTAATCTCCTGATCAGCGGCTTTAATCCGTTCAGTCTTTGGGGTATGCATCGCGCCTTGGGCAGGAAACAGGGCTATCCGTGGTGCGGGCACTTTATCAGACTCCCCCGGCTGAAAGACTGGCTGGCCCTGCTCGGCTTTGAGGTGGTCGGCGGACGTTTCGCCGCCTATGCGCCGCCGCTGCATCATTCGACATGGCTGGACAGTTTTTCCTTCATGGAAAAGGCGGGCGACCGCTGGTGGGCGGTGAGCGGTGGCGTGTATTTCCTGCATGCGATCAAGCGTGTACCTGGCATGCGCCTGATCAAGCCGCAATGGAACAAAGGATTGGTAAGGAACTTGTTACCGGCATCACCGAAATTGAACAAGGGCGTGACACAAAAGAAAAATGGACAAAATGAGTGACGTAGTCGAGATATTTACCGATGGGGCTTGCAAAGGCAACCCCGGCATCGGCGGATGGGGCGCATTGTTACGCGTCAAAGGCAAGGAACGGGAACTGTGCGGCGGAGAGGCACATACCACCAATAACCGGATGGAGTTGCTGGCGGCGATTTCCGCGCTGGAAGCGTTGACGCGCCAATGCAAGGTGCGTTTGCATACCGACTCGAAGTATGTGCAGCAGGGCATCAGCGAATGGGTGCATAACTGGAAGAAGCGCGGCTGGAAGACGGCAGACAAGAAACCGGTGAAGAACGAAGATCTGTGGCGCAGATTGGATACCCTCGCTGAACAGCATCATGTCGAATGGGTCTGGATCAAAGGCCATGCCGGGCATGATGGCAATGAGCGTGCGGATCAGCTTGCCAATAAGGGAATCGAAACGTTGAAAGGGCAGGCATGAGGCAGATCGTACTGGATACCGAGACGACCGGTCTCGACCCAAGGCAGGGACATCGCATTATCGAAGTCGCGGCCATCGAATTGAACGGACGCAAGGTCTCGGACCGCACTTTTCACCGCTACATCAATCCGGAGCGCGAGATAGACGAAGGTGCGGCGGCAGTGCACGGCCTGACACTGGACCGATTGCAGAACGAGCCAAAGTTCGCCGAGATCGCTTCTGCGCTGCTGGAATTCATCGCGGGAGCTGAACTCATCATCCACAACGCACCGTTCGATATCGGCTTTCTTAATGCGGAATTGTCGTTGGCCGGACTGCCGCCATTGACCAATCCGGTGATCGACACCCTGAAAGTTGCCAAGGAGTTGCACCCGGGCAAGAAGAACAACCTGAATGCGCTGTGCGATCGTTACCTGATCGACAACTCGCACCGCACCTTGCACGGGGCGCTGCTGGATACCGAGTTGCTGGCGGAAGTGTATCTGGGCATGACGCGCGGACAGGAAAGTCTGCTGGGCGAAGAAAGCAGCGACACGGACGGCGTGCAATTCACCGCCAGCGGCGAAGCGATCTGTTTACGCGTGCGGATACTGTCTGCAAGCGAAGATGAAATGGCGCTGCATAACGCGCAATTGGAAGACATTGAAAAGGCGAGCAAGGGAGCGAGTGTATGGAAAAGGCTGGAAGGACAGGCGTGATTCTGAAGTGGTCCCGCCGCATCCGCTGGACGCTGATGTTGCTGGTGTCGGTGTATGTTCTGGCCTGTACTTACATGTGGGCGGCGCAGCGCCATTATATCTTCGTACCCAGGCCGCTATTGCAGACGATGCCCGACAGACTGGGCATGAAATTCGAGGAAATTCATGTCCTGTCCGGAAGCAGCACGGATCGCGGAGATCTTTACGGCTGGTGGATTCCCGCGGATGACAGCAATGCGCCGACTCTTCTGTATCTGCACGGTAATGACAAGAACATCGGATATGCGCATGACATCGACAGGGTGGCCCGGCTGCACAGCATGGGCTACAACCTGCTGACGGTCGATTATCGCGGATATGGCAAAAGCACGGGGGGGAAACCCGCAGAGTCCAAGGTGTACGAAGACGCCGAAGCGGCCTGGGACTACCTGATCAAGCAACGGGCCCGCGATCCCAAGCGCACGTTCATCTATGGGCATTCGCTGGGCAGCGCGATCGCCATCGATCTGGCCGTCCATCATCCGGACGCGGGGGGGGTCATCGCTGAAAGCAGCTTTACCTCGATGGTCAGTATGGCAAAACTAGAATACCCGTATTTGCCGGTCGAGTTGCTGCTGAACCAGCGCTTCGATTCACTGGAAAAGATACACGGCCTGAAGATTCCGATACTGCTCATTCATGGTACCTGGGATCGACTGGTGCCATACCAGATGAGCCAGAGACTTTACGATAACGCTCCGCAGCCGAAAACCTTGAAATTGATCGAAGGGGGCGAACACGGTAACTGCAGCATCATTGCCCCGCTGGAGTTCCGGGCTGCAGTAAGCGAATTCGTCCAGCGCAACACGATTCAACGCTGATGACCGAAAAACAGGCTGATGTACTGATCATCGGGGCAGGTGCGGCGGGCATGATGTGCGCTTTGACTGCGGCTCAACGCGGCCGCGCAGTATGGCTGCTGGACCATTCATCGAAGCTCGCGGAGAAGATACGCATCTCGGGCGGAGGGCGCTGCAATTTCACCAACCTCAATGCGAGGCCCGAAAACTTCCTGTCGCAGAACCCGCATTTCTGCCGCTCGGCATTGGCGCGTTTCACACCGCAACACTTTATTGCCATGCTGAGCAGGCACGGTATCGGGTATCACGAAAAGACGCTGGGCCAATTGTTCTGTGACGATGAATCCGAAGCCGTCATCGCCATGCTTAAGGGAGAATGCGATGCGGCAGGCGTACACTGGTGCATGCCATGCAGCGTGGAAAAGATCGAACGCAGCGATGCCTTCCGCGTATCGACGTCGCGCGGAGAATTTCGCGCGGAATCACTGGTCATCGCTACCGGCGGCCTGTCCATTCCCAAGATCGGCGCGACACCCTTCGGTTACAAAGTCGCCGAGCAGTTTGGCGTGCCGGTGACCAAACTCAAACCGGGACTGGTTCCGCTGAGCTTTCATCCCGAGGAATGGGCAGCTTTCATCGAATTGGCAGGTGTTTCCCTGGATGCGGTGGTGAGTTTTGGCAAGCAGAGCTTTCGCGAGAATCTGCTGTTCACCCATCGCGGGTTGAGCGGACCGGCCATCCTGCAGATTTCCTCGTATTGGGAACATGGCAAGCCGCTCTCCATCGACCTGCTGCCGGATCATGACCTGCGGGAAATATTCACGCAACACCGCGGTAGTAAAATGTTGCTGGGCAACTTCCTCACACAATACTTGCCGAAGCGGTTTGCCGAGATCGTTGCCACGCAATGGATGGAGAACAAGCCGCTCAACCAGTATGCGGAGAAGGAGTTGTGCGCGCTGGCCGAAAAGCTGAAGAACTGGCAGGTCACGCCGACGGGCACATTGGGCTACGGCAAGGCGGAAGTGACCTGCGGTGGCGTGGATACGCATGCGCAATCGTCAAAGACGATGGAGTGCAACAATGTGCCGGGCCTGTATTTTATCGGCGAAGTGCAGGATGTGACCGGACAGCTCGGCGGCTACAACTTTCAGTGGGCGTGGGCGTCAGGCTATGCCGCCGGGCAAGCCGTATAATGTGACCGTTTTGCGGACGTAACCCAGTTTCTTTAAGGAGATCGAAAATGCGTGTTCTGTTGATGATTTTGATGACTGTATTGTTGAGCGGTTGCGGTTACAACGATTTTCAGAAGAATGACGAGCAGGTCAAGGCCGACTGGTCCGAAGTGCTGAACCAGTATCAGCGCCGCTTCGATCTGGTTCCTAACCTGGTCAATACGGTCAAGGGTTATGCCCAGCAGGAAAAGGATGTGCTGATCGGCGTGACGGAAGCGCGGGCCAAGGTGGGCACGATTCAGGCGACACCGGAATTGATCAACGACCCGCAGGCGTTCGCCAAATTCCAGTCGGCACAGGGTGAGTTGACCTCCGCGCTGAGCAAATTGATGATGGTGACGGAAAACTACCCGCAATTGAAATCGGATGCAGTCTTCCGCGATTTGCAGGCGCAACTCGAAGGCACGGAAAACCGCATCACCGTCGCCCGCAATCGCTACATCAAGTCGGTGCAGGCCTATAACGTGCTGGCGCGCTCCTTCCCGACCAACCTGACCGCGATGATGTTCGGCTACAGCGTCAAGCCTTCCTTCACCGTGGAGGATGAAAAGGCAGTGTCCAAGGCCCCGACGGTGGATTTCTCGGCACCCAAGGCAGCACCGGCAAAATAAATGAACCGTTTCCGGACGCAGCTTTTTCTGCTTGCGCTATTGCTTTGCGGCACAGCGCAAGCAGAGGTTGACGTTCCAAAACTCACTCAGCGCGTAACCGATCTCACCTCCACGCTGGATGCCACCCAGAAACAGGCGCTGGAAACCAAACTGGCGGCATTCGAGTCCCGCAAAGGGTCGCAGATCGCCGTGCTGCTTGTGCCCAGTACGCAACCTGAAACAATCGAGCAGTTCGGTATCCGGGTAGTCGACGCCTGGAAGCTTGGGCGCAAAGGCGTGGATGACGGCGTGTTGCTGCTCATCGCCAAGGACGACCGAAAACTGCGCATTGAGGTCGGTTACGGGCTGGAAGGCGCGCTGAACGACGCAACCGCGAAACGCATCGTGTCGGAGATCATAGGGCCGGACTTCAAACGCGGGGAGTTCTACGCGGGCATCGACGCCGGCGTGGACGCGATCATCAAGGTGGTCGACGGTGAGCCGCTGCCGCCTCCGGCACAGTCCGTCTCGTCGCAATCCGGCAACGGATCGGACAATTTTGGTCAATTGATCGGTGCCGGATTCGTCATCTTCATGATGGGCAATATCATTTTGCGCCAGTTGCTGGGACGGCTTCCCAGCGGACTGATCGTCGGCGGGGTGATCGGTGCTCTGGCGTGGGTGATGTTGCTCTCGATCGGATGGGCGGTTGCTGCGGCGCTTGTCGCCTTCGTGCTATCCCTGCTCTTCGGGATGGGGGGAGGCGGATCGTCTTTTCCCTCCGGCTGGGGCGGAGGCGGAGGATGGGGTAGCGGAGGCGGTG
>JGI20214J51650_10000358_pt1 | contig 28653 bp, 20 predicted proteins | sample WetSurMetagenome_FD_51650 | JGI IMG/M metagenome (IMG submission 51650) | reverse complement strand
CGACGACGAATATCGCGATGATGATGTGCTCGACGTTCAGGTTGTTCCATTCATCCCACACCCAGAATCCGATGCCCACCCCGCCGGTCAGCATTTCCGCCGCAACGATCACCAGCCATGCGGTGCCGATCGCAAGACGTATGCCGGTCAGCATGTAGGGCAAGGTGGCCGGGAACAATATCTTGGTGAAGACTTTCCACTCCGACAGGTTGAGCACCCGCGCCACGTTCAGGTAATCCTGCGGCAACTGGCGCACCCCCATCGCGGTGTTGATGATCATCGGCCAGATGCTCGAAATGAAGATTACCCAGATGGCTGCTGGATTGGCCGCCTTGAATACCAGCAGACCGATGGGTAGCCAGGCCAGCGGAGACACCGGCCTGAGCATGCTCACGATGGGCGAGGTCATCTTGTCGAGGAAGCCAAAGCGCCCGATCATGAACCCGAGCGGAATGCCTATCAGCGCAGCCAGCCCGAAACCGATGCCTACTCGTCCCAGCGAATTGAGGATGTTCCAGCCTATCCCCTGGTCGTTCGGCCCTTTCTGATAGAACGGATCGCTGAACAGGCTGACAGCCGAATGCCATGTCTTGACCGGCCCCGGCAGAGCCTCGCTGCCATGCGCCAACAGTGCCCAGATGAGGATGAACAATCCCATGCCGATGACGGGCGGAACCAGATCCTCGGCCAGGTATTTGTTGATCTTCATCATGCTCTCACCTTGAAGCTGGCTGCATACTTTTTCGGGTCCTTGCCGTCCCAGACCGTCCCGTCGATCAATCTGGACGTGCGCATCGCATCCTTGGGAACCGGCACTTTCACCTGGGATGCCGCCTGTTTATACAAGTCGATCTGGTTGATCTGCTTGGCAACGCCAAGATAATCCGGATCTTCCTTGAGCAGGCCCCAACGCTTGTGCTGGGTGAGGAACCACATGCCGTCGGACAGGTACGGGAAGTTGACCGCACCGTCGTTGTAGAACTTCATGTAGTTCGGGTCGCTCCATTTCCTGCCCAGACCGTCCTCATATTGGCCTTCCATGCGTTGATTGATGATGTCCACCGGGCAGTTGATATACGACTTGTCGGCGATGATCTCTGCAACACCGCGGCGATTGGCCATGACGTCGATATATTTTGAGGCTTCCAGCATGGCCATGATCATGGCCCGGGCCGTGTTGGGGTACATGTGTGCGAATTCGGCCGTCGTGCCCAGGACCTTTTCCGGATGGTCTTTCCAGATATCCTGTGTCGTGGCCGCGGTGAATCCGATCTTGTCTGCGATGGCGCGATTGTTCCAGGGCTCGCCAACGCAGAATCCGTCCATGTTGCCGACGCGCATGTTGGCGACCATCTGGGGCGGCGGTACGGTGATGTTTTTTACGTCCCTGAACGGATCGATGCCATAGTTGGCCAACCAGTAATAAAGCCACATCGCGTGCGTGCCTGTGGGAAAAGTCTGCGCAAAGGTGTAGTCGCGTTTGTCCGTTTCGATGAGCTTCTTCAGTTTGTCTCCGGTGGTCGCACCTTTATCTTTAAGCTGGTTGGAAAGCGTGATGCCCTGACCGTTGTTATTGATGCTCATCAAGACCGCCATATCTTTCTTGGGACCGCCTATGCCGAGGTGTACGCCATAAACCAGGCCATAAAGCACATGTGCCGCGTGCAGTTCACCGTTAACCACCTTGTCGCGCACGGAAGCCCAGGATGCTTCCTTGGATGGGATGATCTTGATGCCATACTTTTCGTCGAACTTCATCACGGAAGCGATCACGACAGAAGCGCAATCGGTCAAGGGAATGAAACCGATCTTGACCTCCTTGAGTTCCGGTGCGTCAGATCCGCCGGCCCATGCGACCGCACGAGTCCCCATCGGTACCATCGACATGATTCCTGCCGCGCCCAGAATTGCCCCTGTCTGTTTCATGAAGTCCCTCCGACCGTTTTGTTCAGGAGATTGCGTCTTTGCTGCTACCGTTGTTTCGCTGTTCGTTATTTCTTTGCTTGGCTTATTCATCTTCCAATCTCCTGTAAGGGAATTTCGTGGCTCGAAAATCAAAAAGGCGTCCGACTGCGCGTATACGCAGTGGGACGCCTTTGTCCTGTATTGCAAATCCTCCGAACCGCCGTTGATTCGTTGACAGCCAATGTTCAGCAACAGTCGTGCCAGAATGCAGGTCGATCACTAATTGGCAATTCAATCATCAGGATATATGCAGATTGCGACTATCAATCCGGATGGACGGGCACCTGTTCAAGACCTTCTTTGGTGCATCGATTATCCGATTGGCCGTTCGACGCACCTTTTTCAAGCACTCAATTCCTTGGCAAAAATAATCGCCTCTGCGATTTCCGCCAAACGCTTTCCCTTGCTCATTGCCATATTGCGCATCCGTTTATAGGCTTCCGGTTCGCTATAGCCGTGGTCGGCCATCAATATTCCTTTGGCACGGTCCACCAGCTTGCGTTCGACGAGCTGGCTCTTCGCTTCCTTCAGTTCGTCACGCAAGCGCTTATGTTCCAGGAATCGCGCCGCGGCCACATGAATGATGCCGCTCAGATCTTCGCTTTGTATCGTATGCGCCACGTATGCACTGACACCGGCGCGCATCGCTTCCTGGATACTCTGCTGGTCATTCCGTGCACTCAGCACAACCACCGGCTTTTCCAGCGTAGTGGACATCAGGCTGATCTGCTCAAGCGTATCCCGCCCCGGCGCGTTGGCATCCACGATGATCACGTCCGCTGCGGCCGCCTGTATCGAGCGTTCGTCCACCTGCTCCCAGGCGAGAATCCCCACGACATCGAATTCGGCCAGTTCAAGACTGGCTTTCAACCACGCTGCCCGGTCCCGGACATCATCTATGATTAGAATTCGTTTCAACTTGCGCTCCCTGTTTATGATGAAGGGCAGCAATAAGCGAGCCAAGATACGAGTACATGGTTATAAAGGAATTCTCCTGAAAACCTAGATCACCCGTGCACTGGCAATGTGCGCCACGCAATGTGTTGGTGCAGGCGATATGGATAGCTATCCTCAGGCCGGAGACGTTGCGCCCATACTTTTCAGCACATTTGCCAACTTAATATCCGGAGCAGGCCCTATTTTAAGTAATGGTTAATAGCCATATTGCCAACCCGGACAGCAGTCCGGACTTGGAGCCTGACCGCATGCCCAAATGTAGCGAAGGAAGAATTGATACAAAGTTTCGATTGATCCTTCTGAAATATTCTCAATGTGGAATTCAAAATATTTCTGCATGTCACGTGAAATGAAATTGAATGAGCATAGAGATGATCATGATCCATAAAATTTAATTCATACAGTTCATCGCTGTGCTTCCTTATAATTATTCCAGTCCGCGGGTAGGTTATTCGGGAACGCCTACTCTTGGATGCGGCATCTGAATGCGGCGCGCAAATCAACAATTTGGTTTGCATGGAATGACAGGAGGTTATATGAAAAACTCATTACTTATAGCTGTCATGGGCTGTGTAGTGTTTTCATTGTCGGCCTGCACGACCGTCAAATCCGGAATGGGAGCCATCGAATGGACTCCCGGCAGCGGGACATTGAAAGAGCCCATCGGGGAAGGCTTCCACATCGTCTCTCCTTTCAGTGAAATCTATCAATACGATCTGCGAGAGCAGGAACATCAGGAAAGCCTTGATGTTCTGGCCAACAATGGACTTTCCATTATTCTGGATACCTCGATCCTTTATAAACCCGTCGATTCCGAGCTTTATCTTCTTCAGACAGAGATCGGGCCGGACTATTATCGGATCCTCCTTGGCCCGCTGCTCCGCAGCGGGGCACGCAAGGTTGTAGGTCGCTACAGTCCGGAGGAGATCTACTCAACAAAACGAGAGGAAGTCGAAAGAGAAATATTTGCCGAGGTCAACAGGAAGCTTCAGTCCAAACATGTCCAGGTGGATGGAATATTGATCCGCGATGTTCACTTGCCAAAGGTCGTCCAGGAAGCCATCGAGTTGAAACTCCAGCAAGAGCAAAAGGCACTCGCGATGCAGTTTGTTCTTGACAAGGAAAGGAAGGAAGCAGAGCGCAAGAAGATTGAAGCTGCCGGGATAGCCGATTACCAGCAACTGATCGGAAAAGGGTTGACTGATCCGCTCCTTCAATGGAAGCAGATTGAAGCCATCGAAAAACTCGCCCAGTCACCCAACAGCAAGACAATCGTTCTGGATGCCGGCAAAGGAAACCTTCCATTGATTCTGGACACCAGGACTTTTGAATCCTTGTCCCAGCCTAAAGAAAGGGAAAAGGCGCACTGATCGTCATTCCGGCCGGCAGCCATACGAATCTGTTGATGCCGACTTCGAAAGTGGTTGCCCGGTTTAAAGATATCGTGCCAAGTAGATTAACTCGGCGCGATGATATCTCCTTCCGGTCAAGGAACTCTCGGATTTGTGTCCCCAGTGATTCTCCTCAACAATGTCTGAATCTTTGAAACAACTTGGACTCTAGTCAAGCACCAAAATATTCAGTGTTATCGATCCCAGCTTCGTTAAACTTAAGGAAGCACCGATTAAGTCGTCACACCGGCGGAGGCAAGTGTCCAGTTGATTGAAAACACTGGATTCTGGCCTTCGCCGGAATGACGTATCAGGACTTATTCGGTGTTTCCTTAAATAAATGTTCAACGCGCTGACCTATCCTCGAAAAACATATATTGAAATTACCAGAACCTATGCGTCCGGAATAACGTCGCGATCACGACGTGACCTGAAATAGATGGGTTCACCGAGGCTTCTGTTCAGCCACCCATATTTTGACTCGCTCTAAATTGAAAATTATGTAATGGAAAATAAAACTTGTCCGATTCTCATCGGGATTCCAGAAAACTCTTAAAGGCTTCCTCAGATATTGGGCGACAGAAATGATAGCCCTGTACTTCGAGACAGCCACATGCACGAAGAATCTCGGCCTGCTCTGCTGTTTCTACACCTTCGGCAATGACCTCGAGATCAAGGCTTTTTGCTATCAAAACGATCGCTGTGACAATCGCCTCATTGCTTTTGTTTAGGGCGATATCTTTGACGAAAGACTGGTCAATTTTCAGCTTATCGATGGGGAAATCTTTAAGATATGAAAGCGAAGAATAGCCTGTTCCAAAATCATCCAGCGCAAGCTGAATCCCCATGGCTTTCAATTGGTTCAAGGTAGAGAGAATCTCAGGGCCATTGTGCAAGGCAATATTTTCGGTAATTTCCAAAGTCAGATGGCCAGGCTCAAGACCGGAGTCCAGTAGCGCTTTACTGACTTTCTCGGGAAGGCCGGGTTGTCTGAACTGAATGGCCGATAGATTCACCGCCATCCTGATTGTCGGCAATCCCCGAAGTTGCAGGCCGCGGTTAACCTCACATGCCTTGCGCAGTACCCATTCACCGACCCGAAGAATCATTCCCGTTTCCTCTAGAACGGGAATGAATTCGGCAGGAGAAATCAGGTTTCCATTTCTCCTCCAGCGCAGCAAGGCTTCCGCGCCGACAATTCTGCACGTCGACAGATCGAACTGCGGCTGATAGAACAATTCAAATTCTTCATTTAGGATGGCATGGGAAAGTGCCCTTTCCATTTCCAATTTTTCCCAAGCGCGCTCTTCCAATCCAGGATGATAGAAGCACACCGCGGCTGGGGCCTCGACCTCTCGCGCACACTGCAGTGCGGCTTCAGCCTGCTGAAGCAATTTGGCCCCGTCCTTTTCCGAAATTGCGCTGGCTCCCACCTTGCAATTTACGAACCACTCTTCTTCATCGATATGCAAGGGCGCTTTGAAAGAATCGACGATTTCGCGTACATTGCTTCTCAACTCATCCGATTCTGTTGTAATGGTCAGTGCGAAAAGATCCTCCCTAAGCCGCCATACCCTCTCTCTTATTGCGAATTTTACAAGCTGGTCAGAAAATGCCTCCATCAACTCTTTTTCCTGTGCTTGCCTAACGAAATCCCGGTAGCGACACATTTCGACAAGGACGAGCACAACAGTCTCGTCACATAAACTCGCATTTAGATCATCAACCAGTTGAATGCAGTCGGCAAGATTCTGCGACTCCTTGTTATGGGTAAAACGCCTGAGTTCTCGCTCGACGGCAGGAACCAGCCTGCTCAGGCTTTGCTTGGAAATATAATCCGATGCGCCAAGCCTCATGACGTCTGACGCTGCTTCCTCCGACATATCCCCGGAAACGATAATGAAAGGAATCGCAGGATGGTGGCGGCTAACGATGTCGAACGCGCTTGCAGCATCCAGTTCCGGCATGTTGTTATCGCAGAGCACTATATCCCATTTATGCCCCCTGATTTCTTTCTGGAGCTCTTGTGGTGTATCCACGCATCGTTCGACTACGTGAAGGCCGCCTTCCCTTAACATCTCTGCCAAGAGAATGGCATCGTCTTCACTATCGTCTACAATCAGGACATGCAGCTTTCCAATTGCATTCATGTCGGCCTCCAGAGTTGCATGATTTCAGCTGCGATCTCATCGAGAGATACCGTTCTGCTTACAGCCCCCCGTTTCACCGCTTCTTTCGGCATGCCATACACAACACAAGTCGCCTCATCCTGCGCAACAGTCATTGCGCCAGCCTCGTGCATTTCTTTCATGCCGCGCGCACCGTCGTCTCCCATACCGGTCATAATAATTCCCAGCGCATTTTTTCCGGCGCAACGTGCTACCGAGCGATACAGCACATCGACGGAAGGACGGTGGCGATTAACCAGCGGCCCTTCAACCACTTCCACGTAATACTGCGCACCACTGCGTTTGAGCAACATATGCCTCCCACCCGGCGCAATCAGTGCGCACCCGGAAATCACACGATCTCCGTTCCTAGCCTCGCGTACTTCTATCTGACATAACCCGTTCAGCCGATTTGCAAACGCCTCGGTGAATTTTTCCGGCATGTGCTGCACGATAACGATCCCCGGTGTTACTCGCGGCAACTGAGTCAATACGGCCTCCAGAGCCTGAGTGCCGCCGGTCGAAGTGCCAATCGCCACCACAATATCGGTAGTTTGCGCCATTGCATTGACCACAGGAGGCAAGATCGCATCTGCCGTCAGTTTCAGTGCTGGTTTGCTTTGCGCTGGAACCAAGCGTCGCACGTTGGCTCGTGCTGCCGCTTTGACTGCATGTACCAAGTCCTCCGAGGCATCCTGCAGGTATTGCTTCAGGCCGATGGTAGGCTTGGTCACGATGCTCACTGCCCCGGCTGCCAGCGCTTGCATCGTCGTTTCAGTACCCTTGCCTGTAAGTGTTGAACAAATCACCACCGGTGTCGGATGCTCAGCCATCAATTTTTTCAGGAATGTGATGCCATCCATGCGCGGCATCTCCACATCCAGCACAAGCACATCCGGCCAGTCGCGCTGCATTTTCTCCAGAGCAAACACCGGATCGGATGCCGTTCCCAATATTTCGATCTCCGTATCCTTTTCCAGAGCGGCAGACAACACTTGACGCACCACCGCGGAATCATCCACGATCATTACACGAATTCGCCCCACTTGATTCTCCCATTCTTATCCGAATTCAACGCTTCCTGTTTTTCGATTGCGGCATGCTTGACCCACACATGCCCGCTCCATATATCGAAAATCACATTGCGATGACCATCCCCGCCGAGATGTTCCGCCACACAATTAAAACCATGCATAGCAACCAAATGACGTGCAATTTCGACATTCCTAATACCGATATTACTTATCGGATTGCTTCGATCAGGGAACATATTTCCGCCGCCAAACAACTTGACCTGAAACTCGTTGCGTGGAAGCCCTACTGCATTGATCTCCTTGATGAGCATTTCGATTGCTTCGTCTGCATAGCGCCCATCCAATGCCTGCATATTGGCATCACATCGTTCTTGTACACGATTCGGCAACATGTAATGACACATCCCGCCAACCAGCAATGCCGGATGCCAAAAGGTAAGCGAGACGCAGGAGCCAAGCACGGTGCGAATACGCGTGTCGCAGCCACCGAAATACAGATCGCCCGGTTGAAGAAATATTTCGATGACGTGAAATGGTTTTCGCATCTCACGACTTGCGGTATACGGACGGCACGACTGCTTTGAAATCGTCCGTCACGCCATTCAAGCTTTCCGAATGTCCGATCATCAGACATCCACCCGGCACCAACAACGGCTTAATGCGACCTATCACCTGCCGCTTGGTTTCCATATCAAAATAAATCATCACATTGCGCAGGAAAATCACATCAAACTCACCCATTTTTGGCAATGTTTCATTCAGATTGACCTGCCGGAATTGCACGCGATTTCGCAACTCCTTGGAGATCAAAAGATTCCCATCCTGATTGCCGGTCCCCTTCAGGCAAAATCTCGTCAGGTAATGCTTGGGGATACCTTCGGAACGCGCCATCGGATACACCCCGGCGCGTGCTTTTTCCAGGACGCGCGTGCTCAGATCGGAAGCGATCAATTCCCACGGCGCTTCTCCCAGCATATCAGTCAACATCATTGCGATACTGTAGGGCTCTTCGCCGGAAGAACTGGCAGCACTCCATACGCGAAAAGGCTTGCCGGGCTTGCGCATCGGCAATAACTTATCGCGCAGAAAATCAAAATGCTTGGGCTCGCGGAAAAAATATGTCTCATTGGTGGTCAGCAGATCAATGGCTATCTGCAACTCGCCATTTCCGCCGTTCTTCATCAACAGCTTAAAATATTCGTCGTAGCTCTTCAGTCCGTGATGCTTGACGCGCTTTGCCAGCCGCCCGCTCACCAGCGGCTTCTTGGCAGACGACATACTGATGCCGGCAATGTCGTAGATCATCGACTGAAACTGACGAAATTCCTGATCGCTGATTGCGGCAAGATTCATAACACCCCCATCTAATATTCTTCAAGCACGCTCGTCTGCTCGAATGACAGTGGGAGCAACTCGAACTCAGACTTTTGAATTGGCTGGCTGTACAAATAACCTTGCGCAATCTGGCAGCCAAGCTTTCTCAGAATGGCAACCTGTTCGGGCGTTTCGACACCTTCGGCCACCACCTGCTGGTTCAGACTATGAGCAATGGAAATAATCGCCTTAACCAATTCCGCGCTAAAATTATCCGATGTGATCGTGCAAATAAATGCTCGGTCGATCTTCAGTGTATTGATCGGAAAACGTGTGAGATAACTCAAAGCTGAATAGCCCGTTCCGAAATCATCGATCGCAATGGAAATACCAATCGACTGAAAAGCTTTCAGAATCTCCAGTACATCCCCATTCTCATCAAGCAACAGGCTCTCGGTGATCTCGAGTTCTATCCATTCCGGGTAGCATACTGTTTCATTCAAAATATCGACTATCGTTCTTACCAGATCGCCGGATTGGAATTGCCTCCCCGACAAATTGATCGCAACTCTGTGTAACGGCTTGCCTGGACCGTTCCAATCGCATGCAACTCGACAGGCATTTCGCAACACCCATTCACCGATCTCCACGATCAGTCCGGTATCTTCGGCAATACTAATGAATTGATCAGGTGGAACCATACCGCGCCTCGGGTTGTTCCAGCGCAACAAAGCCTCAGACCCTATCAGCCCGCCATTTGCCAGCCACACCTTGGGTTGGTAATACAATTCCAGTTCATTGCGTTCGACCGCCCTGCGCAATTCGGATTCCAGCGATAGCCTTTCACTGGCGCTGGCCGTCAGTTTAGTAGAATAGAAACGGAAATTGTTGCGGCCGGATTGTTTGGCGAAATACATCGCAGAATCCGCCTGTTTGACTAAATCGTCTGCATCGCTGCTATCGTTCGGGTAAACGGAAATGCCTACGCTAGTGGAAACAAACATTTCCTTACCTTCGAGTGTAAATGGCTTATTGAATTCTTCTAGAATCTTGTTGGCGATTCTGCCCAGATCGTCAGTAGAACGTATTTCCGGCAACAAAATTGCGAACTCATCTCCGCCAAATCGTGCCACCGTGTCATAAGCACGCACACAATTTGTCAATCGCTCCGCCGCCTCTCGCAACAACTCATCGCCAGCAGGATGCCCCAAGGTATCGTTGATGGCCTTGAAGCGATCAAGGTCCAGCAGCATCACTCCGGCCAAGTGTTCGTGCCATGAGGTATCCGTTAGCATTTGGCGCAGACGGTCGTTGAACAGCGCGCGATTCGGCAACGCGGTCAATGAATCATAGAACGCCATGTGATGGATCCGCTCGCGGTGCTCCATCAATTCTGTAATGTCGCGTCCCACGGCAAGAACACTAACCACATTACCGGAGGTATCGCGTTCAGCAGTCAGGCGCACATGACTGCTGATCTCCTTGCCGTCTCGTCTCGGCCATTTCAGTTCGAGATCGGCATCCACCCCTGTTTTGAATATTTCGTTGATCTTGTCTTCATAAACTCTCGAATTTGGTCCGCCAGGACATTCGGACGGCGTCCTGCCGAGCAAAGCATCCTTGCCTCCATCCACCGTTTTAGCAAATGCCGGATTGACATAGATGCGGCGGCATTCGCGGTTGTAGCGGGAAACGGTGTCTGGAGAGTTCTCGATCAGGGTGCGCGCTTCTTGCTCGCGTGCCGAAAGCCTGTCCTGCATATGCTTTTGCAGGGTGATATCGCGTATCGCAACACATATCGCCCCTGACATAACGTTACCATTTGGCAACCGCGACAGGCTTACATCCACCGGAAATACCGAGCCATCCTTTCGGCTGGCACGCAAATCACTGAATACACCGTCTATCGGTCGCCAGCAGGCAACGCTCGTGATGAACCCTTCCCTTTTGGTAATATGACCTTGCCACACATCGGCAAGCAATAATGTTTCCATGGGCTGTCCGAGCAATTCGTCTTCTGTATAGCCGAATATCGCTTCGAGTTGCGCATTGACCAGTGTAATATTGCCGTCTTTGTTGATCACCACCATCCCGTCTGGCGCAGAACGCACGATGCCCCGATACCATGCCTCAGTCAGCTTGATCTGCTCCTGAGAAGCTTCCAGTTCGACCGCCTGCTCTTCGAGATTGCGCGCACTTTCTTCCAGAGAAGCATTGAGCTCAGCAATTCGGTTGAACTTATTTTTCAATTCAGCTTCACTCTTTTTGTGCTCGGTGATGTCGTGACTTATGCTGAAAACGCTTCTGACCTTGCCATTTGCGTCGAATTCCGGTGCAAGGCGGCTATGGAAATGGCGGCGAATGCCGTCGGCTCCCAAATGCTCTACTTCGGTCTCCCCTGGCTCGCCCGTCTCGCAAATGCGACGAATCAATGCAGTCATGATTGCCCCCTCATTGGCAGGGATAATTTTACCGTCCGATAATGGCTCATCCAGCAGTACATCGATTGATATGCCGCTGATGCGCTCGCCAGCAACATTGACATAAGTGCGACGACCGTCAGGTGCATAACGAAAAATCGGCTCTGGCGCCCGCTCCACCAGCGTACGGAATTCCTGCTCGTGTGCGCGGAGCTCTGCTTCCAGTAGCTTGCGCTCGGTGATATCGTGATAGAAGCCGTCCCACAGAGTACCGCCGTCCGATGTCCGTTGAGGTAAAGAACGCACCTCGATCCAACGCATGCCTTTTTGCGGGTGAATAATCCGGTATTCGACATGGCAAGGCGTCAAGTGACGCGCCGACTCTTCAGTCTTCAAGCGTGTCATTTCGACGTCGTCCGGATGCTCCAAGGCAGCAAATACGCCGATATCCTGCATCACAGCATCAGCCTCGACCCCGAACAATTCATGTATGCCGCCACTGGCGAAGGGCATGGTGCAACTCCCATTCGCCAGTTGCATCACGGAAGCAAAGAAACCGGGAGTGTTCTCCAGGTATCGCGATAATCGTTGATCGCTTTCCTGCAATATGTATCCCAGCTCCTTGTTCTGCGCCGTCGTCAAAAGCAGGGTGCTAATCTGTTTATGCAACTGGTGAGACAATATCTGCATCAGCCCCAGATACATCAACGCAATTGTCCCCATGAAATAATGCAGATACTCGCCGAACAAAAACAGCCATACCGCGAGAGGCAACAGCGATGTGAGCAGAAAAGCGATAACAGCGGATGGTACGGTGGACATGGATACGCTGGCGAATGCACTGACTCCGGCAATAACGAATATCAGCAATACGTCCTCGTTGTTGTGCGGCGAAGTCGGAAAACAAAAAATAGTCATGCCCCAGCACAGACCGGCAGCCGTAGAGCCAACCACAAACCGGGTTCGCCATTTGCCGAATTCGACGCGGGCACCCTGCCCAAGCCGGAGATAGCTTCGTGCATCCACATTACGCAACAATGTCACCAGCCATATTGAGGCCAGCCAGGCCAGTAATGTACCTTGGGTAACGACCTGCCACAGTGCAATAACCAGCAGCGAAGAAATTGCCAAACTGGCAAAAAGGGACACTTTGAAGCGTTTGCAGGCCATTTCCAGCTGTTTGCTGGAAAGCATCCTCTCTTCATTCTGCATGCTTATTCCGGACACTCGTTACCTCCCCTGCAACTTCGTGTCATCGCTCGAATCTGGCGGCATTCAATTTTCCTTTTCCGAAAAGTCGCAAATTGCTTCTGCCTTCAACTATCAGAAATCTTGCTACATACGCAGGAGATAGCTGGCCAGATGGCGAGATGAATGCATTTAGATAAGAGCAGTTTCACACTGAAGGGTGTTGCCGCCAATTTAGCTCCTTGGAATACCTGGAACGATCAGAACCGCCGCCACCGAGACGCGCTCCAAATCCTACGCGAACCGATAGCCGCCCTATATCCATCCAGCCGGATTTTTCCTCACGCAGAACTAGCGACAGCCAACTCGGCTATCTCATCCACCGATAAAACTTTATCAGCGTTCAGGATAATGACGAATTTGCCTTCCACTTTGCCCATGCCTTTGATGAAATCCGCTCGTATCTTTGCACCAAACGAAGGGGATGGCTCGATCTCGGTTGCGGGGATGTCCAGCACTTCATTCACCGCATCGACCATCACACCCACCACCTGCTGTTCGTCTTCATGCTGCACTTCGATGATGACGATGCAGGTGCGGCGCGAGATGCCTGAAGTTTGCTTGCCAAAACGCGCACCAAGATCGATTACCGGTACCACCGCACCGCGCAGGTTGATGACCCCCCGGATTGAGGCCGGCATGCGTGGCACCTCTGTGAGTTGGCCATATTCGATGATCTCCTTGATGCGCAGGATACCGATTGCAAACACTTCGCCGCCCAGCATGAAGGTCAGATACTGGCCTTGTTGTTCATCTCCAGCGGGTGCCACAGCAACCGGCACGGGAATGGACTGATCCGATTTTAAGATTGCACCCATGCCCGCCTCCCTAGAACTTCACGAATTCGGCTTCGTCGTGTGCTCCGGCGAAAGCCAATCTGGTCGTGACGTTGGCCACTGGCTTAACCGGTCTTGTCGCGGGTTTGGCGGTACTCGCCGACACTGCAGATACACTGCCGGAACCACCGCTCACTCTGAAGAAGCTCATCAGTTGCTGCAGCTGTTCGGCTTGCGACGACATCTCCTCCGCCGTTGCGGCCAGTTCTTCCGTCGCACTAGCGTTCTGCTGGGTGATCTGATTGAGCTGGCTCATCGCCGTGTTGATCTGCGCCGCACCCGAACTTTGCTCTTCGCTGGCCGCAGTGATCTCTTGCACCAGGTCGCTGGTCTTGCTGATGGCAGGGACAATTTCGTCCAGCAACTTCCCTGCCTGTTCTGCTTTGTCCACTGAACCGCTGGCCAGAGTTCCGATCTCTTGTGCCGCCACCTGACTGCGTTCCGCCAGTTTGCGGACTTCGGCTGCCACTACCGCAAAACCTTTGCCGTGTTCGCCTGCGCGGGCAGCTTCGATTGCAGCATTCAAGGCCAGCAAATTGGTCTGGTAGGCGATGTCGTCGATGATACCGATCTTGCCGGCGATGCTCTTCATGGCACTCACGGTCTCCTTGACCGCCATTCCGCCATCGGTGGCTTGTTTGGCGGCTTGCGTTGCCATGCCATCGGTGATTTTGGCGTTCTCGCTGTTCTGGTTGATCGAGGCGCCCATCTGTTCGACAGATGCGCTGGTCTCTTCCACGCTCGCGGCCTGCTCGTTGGTCGCTTGTGACATGCTTTGGGCTGTGGAAGAAACTTCTTCGCTAGCTGAAGCAATGTTAGATGCCGCGCCGTTTACTTCACCTATGATCTGCGACAGCTTGGCAACCATTTCTTTGATTGCCACCAGCATGCTGCTGGTGTCGCCCGGCCTGGTTTTAACATCGACTGTCATGTCCCCTGCCGCAATCCTGCCCACCACTTCCGCTGCATAAGCCGGTTCGCCCCCCAGTTGCCGCTGCAAGTTGCGTGCGATCAACCAGCCCATCATACCGACGATTGCCAATACTATGACTGTAACGAGAATGAATAATTTGACCGCTGACGATTTTGCGACCTCCGCCTCGGCAGCTCCTTTGTTGCCAAGTTCGATGTTGTAATCAATTTCATCGTTAATCTGCGAGTCAAGTTTGTCTGCTATAGGCTGAATCTTGTTGAGCAAGTCGCGCGCCTTCTCATTATGGTTCTGACGCGACTCCACGAGAATTGACTCCAGATTGCTGTCATATTCTGTCCACAGCTTTTCGATTTCGGAAATATAGCCTTTGTCCCTTTCATCGCTGATACAAGCTACGCCTCCAGGACAACCATCGACAGCGTATTTTTTTATCTCTTTCGCGACCTCATCCCGATGACCTTTCATGACAGATTCGATTTCGGTCATCTTCCTATCGTCGGTGTTCATGGTGTGCCTGGCCAGATGAAAGCGAGTCTCCAGATAGTTCTTTCTCAAATTACCCAATATTTTCAAGCTTGGTACGGTATTTATCGTGCTGTAACTGGCCGTGTTGTACACATGTTCAAGCTCGTAATAGCCTAGTCCGGATAAACCGATCAAACCCATTGCAGCTGAGAAAATCAGCAGGTACAAACGCTGTGCAACCGTCATTTCATTTCTCCTTAAGATTAATATTCACAATTCTGCTTGCCGAACCTGCACTTCTTGTCAAATCCCATTTGTTGCTACTTCATTACCACTTGTACGATGAATATCGCAATCACTTGCACTATTGGAAGCCAGCATCAACTTGATAAATGCCAGAATCATTTCGTTCACTGCACCACTGCTACCGTACTTTGTTCATGTCCATCTGCCTTTTGCATAAGACGCGGCACATCCAGTATCAACGCAACGTCACCGCTACCCAGAATTGTGAATCCACCCAGTCCTCGCACGCCGCTGAATACTTTTCCCAGCGGTTTGATTACGGTCTGGAATTCGCCCAGCAGGTTGTCCACCACCAGCCCTGCTTTTTGTCCGGCGTATTGCACAACGACGATATTTTCGCGTCGCCCGGCCTGGTCCTCTACTTCAAACAACTCGCGCAGCCGCAAGTAGGGCAGCACTTCGCCGCGCAGGTTGAGGTAGTTGCTGTCGCCATCCACTGTGCTGCGTGCTGGCAGTTCGATGCACTCGATCACCATGTCCAGCGGCACGACGTAGGCCGAGCCGCCGACGCCGACGAGGAAGCCGTCAATGATGGCAAGCGTCAGCGGCAAGCGGATGCGCATGGTTGCGCCCTTGCCGAGTTCGCTTTCGATATCCACCGTACCGCGCAGGGCCTGGATATTGCGTCGCACCACGTCCATGCCGACGCCGCGGCCCGATAGATTGCTCACAGCATCAGCAGTCGAGAAACCGGCTTCGAAAATCAGGTTATAGATTTCCTTATCTGTCATCGCTTGATCTGATTTGACCAATCCGCGTTCTATGGCTTTAGCCAAAATCTTGTCACGATTGAGTCCGCCACCGTCATCCGACACTTCGATCACAATACTGCCGGAGTCGTGATAGGAGTTCAGTTTGAGTGTTCCGTGTGCGGGTTTTCCGCGTGCAACACGCACGTCGGCTGCCTCGATGCCGTGATCAATGGAGTTGCGCACCAAATGGGTAAGTGGGTCGCCGATCTTCTCGACGACGGTCTTGTCGAGTTCGGTATCTGCGCCGCTGATCTCAAGGCGTATGTCCTTGCCCAGATCCTTGCTGACATCGCGCACCACGCGCTGGAAACGGCTGAAGGTGGCGCCGATCTGGACCATACGCAATGACAACGCCGAATCTCGCACATCTTCGACCATGCGTGCCATGGTGGCAGTCGCTTCGACCAGTTCCGGCATGCCTGCTCGCTGCGCAATCAGTGTCGTACCTGCACCCGCGATGATGAGTTCGCCGACGAGATTGATGAGTTGGTCGAGCTTTTCGGAGTCGACCCGAATGAAGCTTCCTTCAACGCTCTTGTTTTCTTTGACTTGTTTCTGTTTTTCTAGCGCGGCTTGAACCACTGGCGCTTCCACCATGCCTTGCTCGACCAGCACTTCGCCGATGGGGTTCAATTTGCTCCCGCTACCGGCCTGAATACGCAGTGCCAATTCCAATTCGGAAGCGGTAAGCGAGCCACATTTAACGAGAATGTCTCCCAGGCGCATTTCGTCTTCAGGCAATTCCTTAATGAGTTTAAAGAATTCCGCAATTTTACTGTGCGGGGGGAGGATGCGAATCCGGCAGTCTTCGCGCACGAATTCAAATACGTTCTCGATAGTGGCCTTGTCTGCGTCGCTGTCGAATGCTATCTCATAACCGAGATAGCACGTTTCCGGATCGATCGTTCCCAATTGGGGCACGCCCTCGGTGATTGTGTAAATACTGGCGATACGTCCCAATGTGCCCAGGTAGCGAATAAAAGAGAGCGGATCCATGCCGTTACGCAGCACGTCTTGACCGAAACGCAAAGAGATGTGCCAATAGTCGCTGAGTACTGCGTCGCCATTAGCGCGTTCGACGTGTACATCCTGCGGCACGGGTTCGGCAACCGCTACCTCTTTTTTCTGCACGTCCAGATACGCATTCAATTTGATGATGAGCTCCGCGCTGACCGATGCCGTTCGCGCGTGCGGTTGCTCACCTTTGGCTACATGGCTGATAAGTTCAGACAGGTGATCGCAGACATCCAGCATGAGTGATGACATGGGACCGTCCAGGGACAGTTTTCCGGCGCGGACCTTATCCAATACACTTTCGGCCACATGCGTGAACGAAACGACAAAATCCAGCCCAAACAGGCCCGCCGAACCCTTAATGGTGTGCGCTGCACGGAAAATGGCATTAATAGTATCGTCGTCGGCACTTCCTCGCTCGATGTCGAGCAGCGATTCTTCCATGCTGAGCAATAATTCTTTGGCTTCGATTACAAAGGTATTGAGGGCATCATCCATATTCATGTCAATTCTCCGGCGGAATCTATAGCGTTAATGGCCAAAGCAAACTTCAAATCATGACGATGGGGTCGCCGAAGAAGCCACCCAGATCGCAGATATCCATTACTTCGCGCACTGCCGGGCTATGCCCGATAAAACTGAGCTTCGTTCCGCGCGCGATGGATTCGAGCTTGGAAGCAAGCATGAGCTGCAATCCCGCCGAGTCCATTTCGGACACGCGAGACAGGTCTATTTCGACATCCTGATTGGAGGCAAGAGAGATGCAAATCATTTCCTTGATTGCGGAAGCTCGATAGATAGTCAACTCTCCTTCGATGTTCAAGTGAGTCTTTTTTTCGCCGATTCTTTCTTCTCTCGCTGTCATGGCCTTATTCCTTTGTTGGTTCGATGAATCAAGCTGCAACCAGTTTGGAGACTGCCGCCAGCATCTGAACTGGCTGGAATGGCTTGACAACCCATGCCTTGGCACCAGCTGCTTGCCCCGCTTGTTTTTTATCTTCCCCAGCTTCGGTGGTAAGCATAATGACAGGGGTGAATTTGTAGTCGGGCAGCTTCTTCGCCTCGGTGACGAAAGTGATGCCGTCCATGTTGGGCATGTTCACGTCGCTGACGATGAGGTGAATCTTCTGGCCATTGAGTTTGGTTAATGCATCTTTACCGTCACATGCTTCGATGACGTCGTAACCGGCACCTTTCAGTGCGATGCAGACGACCTGACGCAGCGATGCGGAATCGTCCACTACCAAAATTGTCTTTGCCATTTAAGTCTCCCTAGAAAAATGTGATGTCGTCAGATTTATTCGTCGCGGCACCCGGATCAGTACCATCATGCGCATGTTTTTGCTCCGGCATGGTGTATGTCCTCGACAGCTCGTTCAGCCAGACGCGGGCGTCGATCTGCTCTGGCTTTTTACCTTGTGCCAAAATCTGTTCGTGACTTTCCAGATACTGTACAAGCTTTCTTAAATCGCTACGAACATGTGTGAGCATCTGGCTAACGCGATCCTGAAATTGCAGCGCGACCAGCACTTCGGCAATCTCACCACCAATGACCAGGCTTTCCTGACGCAATACTTCGGCTGAATTGTCCAATGTCTTCGCGGCGTTCTCGAATTTATTCAGCACGTTGGCAATGACCTGCTCGGAGTTTCTGACCATGACGGCATCCTGCCGTGCATATTCTTCGGATGCCTGCAACGTAGTTGTAATGGCCTTATTGACCGTCTCTACGACTTGAGATATCTTTTTTCCACTTTCGGCAGACATATTGGAAAGTTTGCGCACTTCATCGGCAACCACAGCAAAGCCTCTTCCCACTTCACCCGCGCGCGCCGCTTCGATGGCGGCATTGAGAGCAAGCAGATTAGTCTGCGCGGCGATCTCACCAACATGCGTTGCCATCATTTTGAGCGAGTCCGTATGGTGCGAAAGCTCCCGCACTTCATGCAAGAGAGCTTGCTTACCATCTAGCGCCGAACGCATTGAGGCAATAACCGAATCAAGTTCAGAATGGCAACCATTGAGCAGCTCGACCAAGTCATGGCTTTCGCCATGCTCCACTCCTTGGGAAAGTTTGACCGCCTTCTCCATGCCTTGCGATAAGCTGACGAATCGATTAGCCAGGGCGACGGTTGATTCCTCGGTATGAGTACGCGCCAAGTCGATCTGACGCGACCACACCGGCAACACATCGACACACAGACTGTCCAGACCAAGGATGGATTTCGATTTTTCCTCCTCCTGTGCAAGCAGAATATTCTGCCTCTCTGCCAGTACTGCGTCACGAATCTCGGCATAGTGCATCTTGAGCACCCATTTGGCTGTGATTATGGAGGCAACAATCAATGCGACCGAAAGTATCATCGGGATCGATTCAAATCCACCGATCCAGAGTATTCCTGCCACACATACGAAGGAAAGCAAGTTGATGGAAATGGAAATCCAGCTGAATGCAGAAGCCTTTTTTTTGCTTGAGTAATTCACAACGCCCTCTCCATTTGTCGTATGCATAACACTAAGATGCTTTTCCGAACGGGAGCGAGAGTCGCAAAATATTCCAGCCCGGACTATCAGTAAATCTTGATTTCCTTGTAAGACAACGCCATGAAAATATTCGCCAGTGCCGCCACAACGAAAAGGCGATCGGGAATCAGCGTTCTTGGAGCGAATGATGCATTTTCAGGAATGGAAAAAATATCAGCGGATGCTGAATTTGCACATAGGAGAAAGCCCCGAGGGAGGGATAGGACTATTCCGACAGGAATGTCAGAATAATTTAATAGAGTTCGTCAGAGTCTATGAGACCGTGCCTGATTGCGTACTTTACTAATGCAGGCACATTATCGACTCTCATTTTATGCTGTATGTGTGTTTTGTGCGTGCTAACCGTCTTGACGCTCAAGCTTAGCTCATCAGCGATATCGGTAATGCTGCTGCCGTGAAGCATGAGCATAAATATCTGGTATTCGCGATCAGAAAGCAATGTGTGCGGGGGGGCATTCGATTCCGGACGCAAGGAATAAACAAGTCTTTCTGCCATTTCTGGACTTACGAAAATACCACCACCTGCGACCTTCCTGATAGCGGCTACCAGCAAAGAAGATGCACTTTCCTTGGACAAGTAACCGGACGCACCTGCCTTCAGCGACCGCACTGCATACTGATCTTCCTTGTGCATGCTAAGAATGAGAACAGGCAATTTCGCCTTTTCAGCCTTTATCTGCCTAATAAGCTCGATGCCACCTCTACCGGGCATTGATATATCCATTACCACCACACCCCACTCGGATTCGCGCACTTTTTCCAATGCTTCAATACCATTTTTTGCCTCGCCCCCAACGACCATGTCTTTGCAGTCAGCGAGTATCTGTTTGAGTCCTTCCCTCAAAATGGTATGGTCGTCAACCAGGAGTACGCGAATCATTGCAGAGTCACCTTGGGGAGCGTCACGCGAACGCTGGTACCACTCCCTTGCGCACTCGAAATTTCAACTTTGCCACCAAGCATCTCCGCGCGTTCCTTGATTCCCAGGAGACCGAAAGAATGCATTCTCGAATCCGTATCGAATCCACTCCCGTTATCGTGGACTTCAAGACAGATAATGTCTTCACTTTCGTTTAGGGTAACCCTGACACTGTCGGCACCAGAATGGCGAGCAATGTTGGTCAACGCCTCCTGGAGAATACGGTATATACAGATGGCGAGACTTTCATCCACCTCGAACTCTTCCCTGTTCATCACGAGCCGGCAGTCGATGTCGGAACGCTCCATAAACTGATCAACCAGCCATTCGATTGCAGCTGCAAGCCCGAGGTCATCAAGCATGCCCGGACGCAGATTTCTTGCGATTCTGCGTACCGACTCGACAGTTTCAAGAAGGATGCGCGACATGGATTGCAGTCGCTCGCCCACCCTCCCCTCATGCGAAATACGTTCTTCAAGCCAATCCACGTCAATCTTCAGGGCTGTCAAGCTCTGTCCCAGTTCGTCGTGAATCTCCCTCGCAATCCTCTTGCGCTCATCTTCCTTAACGCTATCCCGATGTGCGGATAGCTGCCTCAAGAGCTCTCGTGAATTCCTGATCTCCGCTTCCTTCTGTTTGCTCTCAGTGATGTCAAGCAAGACGCCGTCCCACAACATTCCCCCGCCTTCCAATGGCTGCGGAATCGCGCGAAGATTGACCCATTTCCCCTTTCCTTCAGACAGACGAATCTCTCCTTCCCAGTTCCATGCAGAAATGTTTCTTTCCGAGGCGCCCCTCGCCTCGAAGAAGGAAGCATTTTCTTCCTTGGCAAGCAATTCTATGAAGGCACTGGGATCGTTCTGAAGAATTTCAGGAGTAAGGCCGCAAATCTCGGTTGCCCCTCCGCTAACAAAGGTAAAACGACCGGACAGCCCTTCAGCCAGATACTGGAAAACCATGACCGGAATATTGTTAGTCATAGCTTCAAATCGCGCTTCGCTCTTCTGCAGCGCCCTTTCGGTTTCTTTAATTCGGGTGATGTCCTGAACGTTCACCACCCTGTAAGCTGTCTTTCCGGTTTCCTCCAGAACCTCAGAAACGTTGATCAGTACTGGAAAGGTGCTTCCATCCTTTCGTACATGAGTTGCCTCCCATACACATCCTTCGGGCCTGACAGCCGGAATCTGGCAGCAATCCGGGGGAAAGGAAAAATCCGAAATGTGCGAACCTTCCATTTCTTCGACTTTATACCCGTACATGCGTGCAAATTCCGGATTGATGTTTTCGAAGACTTTCCCGTCTGCGCTCTCTATGGCGACTCCCCAGTGCGCGCGCCTAAAAACATCCGCCCACCGTTTGATATCCACTTCCATGCGCAATCTTTCGCGCCTGATCTCGGACTCGCGCAATTCCCGTTTCAAGGCTGGGCCAAGGCGGGCCAGATTGTCCTTCATCACGAAATCGTGCGCGCCGGACTTCATCAGGGCCACCGCTGTTTCTTCTCCAATACAGCCAGATACAACGATGAATGGAATATCAAGATGCTCCAACTTCAGTATCTCCAGCGCCTCAGAGGTAGAAAATTCGGGAAGGTTGTAGTCCGATAGCACTGCATCCCAAGATTCCCGCTCCAGCGCTATTTTCATCTCCTCGCCGTTTACCACTCTGGATTTGGAGACTTGGAATCCTGAGGAAAATAGTGCTGAGTAAACGAGTTCTGCATCGTCCTCAGAATCCTCCACCAGTAGCAGCTTCAGCCTGACTAGGTCCGATGGCATAGGCCTGGTAACTCATTAAGTTCGAGCCAGTAATGTCCGATCTGCTTTATTGATTCGGTGAATTCGAAAAAGTCCATGGATTTCTGGATATAACTGTTTGCCCCCAGCCTGTAGGACTCATCCACATCGCGGTCTTCATTCGAGGTACTGAGAATCACCACGGGCAGATAATGTGTAGACTGGTTAGCACGAACCCGCCTCAACACCTCGAAGCCATCGACTTTCGGCATCTTCAAGTCTAGCAGCACAAATCGGGGTCTTTCATCTGAGTTGGCTGAAAAAAGACAATCGAGCGCTTCCTGTCCATCCTGAGCAGTCAGAACCTTCCCATCCATCCCGTTTTCGCGAAGTGCGCGCAGGGCAAATTCCATGTCATCCGGATTATCTTCCACCAGCAACATTGTCATTCGCATTTTCTCCATGCCAACCTCCTCAAAGCGAAAAATAAAAAGTTGCCCCGATGCCTACTTCACCCTCAGCCCAAATACGCCCGCCGTGTTTGCTGATGATCCTATGGACGGTAGCCAGCCCGATTCCCGTCCCCTCGAATTCGTCAAACTTGTGAAGTCGCTGAAAGGCCCCAAACAGTTTGTTGGCATATTTCATATCGAATCCGGCCCCGTTATCCTGTACGTAGATGATTTTCTCATTATTTTCTTCGAACATACCAAATATTATTTTGGCATTCTGGCGGGTAGAACTGAATTTCCAGGCATTACCAATCAAGTTCTCCATTACGATTTTCATCAGCCGCTCGTCTGCAGTAACGCAAATGCCAAGCTGCACTTCCCATTTCTCCAGGGGATCGGCGGAATAGCGCTCCTCGATCAGGTCGAGTACGATTCGGCTCAAATCGACTTCCTTGTTGTTTATTTCTGACCGGGTAACTCGCGAAAGCTTAAGCAAATCCTCGATTAGCTCCCCCATGCGTTTGGAGCTGCGTTTAACCCGTTTCAGATAATCCATTGCCGTCTCATCAAGCTGCCCGGAATAATGCTTGAGCAGAAGGTCGCTAAAGCCATTAATACTTCTCAGTGGAGCACGCAAATCGTGGGAAACAGAATAGCTAAACGCCTCGAGTTCAGCATTGGCAACTTCCAACTGACGCGTGCGCATTTCTACACGGCGCTCGAGATCGGCATTGACCTTCTTCAGCATTGCTTCTGCAGCTTCTTGCTTGGTCTGCTGGTCTAGATGTTCGATGGCAAAGGAGATTGCTTCAGCAATCTCGCCCAATAAAGTCGCTATGTCCTCGCTAAAAAAATCGACGACGCCGGCATAAGCGTTGATAACCCCGATTTTCCTGCCATGAAGCAAAATTGGAAATCCCGCAGAAGAACGATAGCCACGCTTGAGCGCCTCTTCCCGCCAAATGCTCATTCTCGGGTCTGTGGCAATATCCATGCAGATTTGAGGGGTGTCCGTTTTGATCATCAATGATGAGGGGCCGTTGTGCGCCATGAGGCCAGTGTGATTAAGAAAATCGAGGTACCCTTCCTCCTTGCCAACATGTACAAGTGGAACGATGTCGCCCTTTTCTTCATCCAACAGGCCGATCCATATCAGCAAAAATCCTCCAGATTCCACCAAGATTCTGCCAACGTCTCGGAAAAGTTCGGCTTGACTTCGCACCCGAATTGTCGCCTCGCTCACCCTGGTCAAGATCAGATGCAGCTGATTAAGTCTTTCCAGCTTTTCGCTCGATTCAACTAGCGCTTCTTGCGATTTCTTCATGTCGGTGAAGTCGACGAAAGAAGCAAACACCTCCTTGATAAAGCCGTTCTCGTCCAAATCCGGGAATGCATTGAGAAGTACCCAGCGGGTTGAAGTCTCGTGATGGCGCTCCATTCCCACCACGTAGTTGTATAAGGGTTTTCCTGTTGAAAAGACCTTGTTCATGGGGCTCTCTTCTTCTGGCATTGTGCTGCCGTCTTCGCATACAAGATGAATCCCATCCAGGAACTGCCTCCCTGCCAGTTCAGCAAGATTCGATCCAAAAAAGCGACAGGCAGCAGAATTCAGATAGTTGATTTTGCCATCCGAATCATGCACGACAACCGCAGTCCGCAGGCTTTCCAGCAGATACCGGATATATCTTTCCCTTTCCTGCCGCGCCTTTTCGGCCAATTTGAATTCCGATATATCCTCGACAATGGACCAGATATACTCCCGTCCATCCCGCCCCGATATGCGCATACCGTTAAGCCTGACTGGAACCAAGCTGCCATCCTTACGTAGATACTCCTTTTCATAAGGACCATAGCGGCCGATGCTTTTCAGAGATTGCAGTTGCAGAAGGTCCTCGGCTTCATACTGCTTAGAGTTGAGTGTCCAGTAATCAAGAGCCCTTAACTCTTCTGCGGAATAGCCGCAAATTTTCTGGAATGCGGCATTGAAGTCCACATAGCCGCCGCTCAGGTCGGTCAATACGATGCCCAAAGGTGAAAGCTCGAAAAGACTGCGCAGCTTTTCTTCACTCTCACGCAAGGCATCTATGGCTCTCCTGCGCTCGGTCAAATCTCGGACGACGTAAACGAAATGCCTTTCTTTTTCGAAATTGAAACTTCCTATTGCCAATTCGCATGGAAAAAGAGACCCGTCCTGCTTCGTCGCGTTGCCCTCAATTTCGGAGAGTCCATTGCAGCCCACAAGTTTCGGAAAGTTCTCGATGAAGCTTTCAGGAAGTTCTCTGAAAATGGGAGATATCTCCTTCCCCTCGTTGCATTTATAGCCGAAAATTCTCTGCGCAGAAATGTTGCTTGATCGTATGACTCCCTTCCCATCCGTCACGAGGACAGCTTCAAGAAGGTTGTTCAAGATTGCCTTGCCTTTAGCCTCTGCGTGGATCAGTCCCCGTACCAAAGGGCGAATCCTTTGGAAAAGTATCCAAGAACCTACACTGGCGAGCACCAAGAAAAAGATAAAAGCGGATTGGAGTTGGTTCCTCGTCCGTGCATAAAGCTCGTCTATGTCGATCTTTTGCACCATTCCAAGCCCAAGATCCCCTATAGGCTGGTAAGCCGCAAGCACGGTTTTCCCCCGATAATCCGCATCTATGATTGTCCCAGTCTTTCCGCTCAGAGCATGGCTCATTGGCAATAGATGCCCGTTGGAGCCTGCCGAATAGTGGGCAACGGCCCGATTCAAATGGGAAGGCAGGCAATTCATCCCAGTAGCAGCAGAATCCTGCGCACAGACCACCACCTCGCCGGTTAATCCGAAGCTCTGCGCCAGATTGAATTCGGAATCCAACTCACTCAGGTCGGAGTCAACTCTAACCTCGCCAACTTTTCGCCCCTCCTTGTAAATGGGAGCCGTGGATTCCAGCCGTAGTCCGTTTTGCCAATAAAGCCATGATGGCTGTGGAACTGCCAGTCTGATTTTATTCAAACCATTCGATAGCACCTCGCCAGCTGACGCAACTACCCTGCCATCCTGTCCCAATATCCTAATAGTCTTGACACCATCTACGCTATTTAGATTGACCATCCGCGCTAGCTTTTCCTGCAGATCAGCGCCTGACTTGTCGAATCCGACAAAAGAAGAGATCTTTCCGGCTTCGGCTGCGGATTTTTTCAACGCATCCGCGAGATTTCTGGAATTGGCATGAAGCGCATCGACAATTGTTCCTCTTTCCTCTCTCATGGCTGCTTTCGCCATGATTCCGGCTCCGGTCAGCCCTGAAATCAGCCCGGCGCAAACAAGCAGGACAATGCCCTGAATAGCAATCTGACGATCCTGTCGGCCTCCGTAGAAGGCTCGGAGACTAGAATTCCGTCGCAGGGAATAGAATAATGCCAAGCTTAATACAATTAATCCAACTGGAATCATCGGGTTACTTCCCCAAGACTGCTCGAAAATGGGAAGACCCAATATTTCATTCAGGACAGTACCGACAAATCCAGCAAATGCAATGAACATGAGGAGGAACCAAAGGTACTGCAGAGCCATTATTGCTGCCGTTCTGGAAATCCGATTCTTGAACACAAAGATCAGGCCAGCTGAACCAAAAGCCACGGCAACCGTTTCAAAAATCATTTCGTACGCAAACGCGAGCACTACCACCGTTACGACTACTACGCCAAGAACCTGAACGACCGGGCGGCACCTCTCAAAATCAAGAATCAAGGCAATGCTGCAGATTATGAAGCAGAAGGCAGCAGCCGGTTCAGTCTGAATCGGAGTTACTAATCCGAATCCGGCAAGCAGCACTCCGAGCTGAAACTGAATTTTGTAATACCTTGAGTAAGACATGGACCACTCCACCCCTTGGCGATATGCCGACCTCGATGCTACAACTTAATTGGCCGGATCGCATAAAGATACTATATATAGTGTGTATTTGTGAATCCTTGCCAAGGGTCGCCTTCAGGCGATGCTGTAAATCCCAGACGTGCTCCTGCTAACGACATATCCTCTCCCTCTACCGCATCAACTTGCCGCTTGGTCCGGCAGAATCCAGCATGGACTTCCCCGACTTTTGTAGGCATTTTTCAGCTTCCGTGTTGTAGCGCTTCGAACGCCATCGGACTCAGTTGATTGAGGTGGTTGTGTCGACGCTTCCGATTGAATAACACCTCGATGTGATCAGATAATGTTGAACTGAATCTCTGATTGACTCTACTTTGGACTGGACAATATTTTTTAGATACATCTTTTGTCGCGACGATTCAACGTGCTGCATTTACAGTTGTAGATCACCGCTCAAACAGTAATACTACCAACCCGATTCGCGTTCCGGCGTCGCAGTGATCTTGTGGATGCTTAAGTCGGCACCGTTGAATTCCTCTTCCTGATTGAGGCGGATACCGATGGTATTTTTCAGCAGGCCATATACGACAAAACCGCCGATCAATGCGATGGCGATGCCCAGCAGAGTGCCGATAAGTTGCGACATGATGCTTACCCCCCCGATACCGCCCAGTGCTTTTGCACCGAAGATACCTGCCGCGATGCCGCCCCATGCGCCGCACAGTCCATGCAGAGGCCACACACCGAGTACATCGTCGATCTTCCAGCGGTTCTGTGTGAGAGTGAACATCCAGACAAATAATCCGCCGGCCACACCGCCGGTGATTAGAGCGCCCAAAGGATGCATCAAATCGGAACCGGCGCACACTGCCACCAACCCGGCCAGCGGACCGTTATGCACAAAGCCGGGGTCGTTCCTGCCGGCCCACAGGGCGACCAGCGTGCCGCCAACCATTGCCATCAGGGAATTCACCGCGACCAGGCCGCTGATCTTGTCTATGGTCTGTGCCGACATGACATTGAAGCCGAACCAGCCGACAGTCAGCACCCACGCTCCGAGCGCCAGAAAGGGGATACTGGAAGGGGGGTGAGCGGAGATGCGGCCGTCCTTGTTGTAACGCCCATGGCGCGAACCGAGCATCAGCACGGCTGCCAAGCCTATCCAGCCGCCTACCGCATGCACGACTACGGAGCCCGCGAAGTCGTGGAACTCGGCACCGAAGCTTGCGTTCAGCCAGTCCTGAATGCCGAAACGGTGGTTCCAGGCAATGCCTTCGAAGAAAGGATAGACGAAGCCGACCAGCACGAAAGTCGCGGCAAGCATGGGATTGAAACGCGCCCGTTCCGCCACGCCGCCGGAAACGATGGCGGGAATCGCGGCCGCGAAAGTGAGCAGGAAGAAAAATTTGACCAGTTCATACCCGTTCTTCTGGGCCAATTCTTCCGCACCCGAAAAGAAATTCACACCGTAAGCGATGCTGTAACCGATAAAAAAATAGGCAAGCGTGGAAATGGCAAAATCGGAAAGTATCTTGACCAATGCGTTGACCTGATTCTTTTTCCGTACGGTACCGAGTTCCAGAAATGCGAACCCGGCGTGCATCGCAAGCACCATTATGGCGCCCAGTAAAATGAACAATGCATCAGTTCCGACCTTCAGGTTTTCCATATCATCTCCAAATAAGTGCGATCCGGCGGAACGCATGCAAGCACCATGCCAGACAAGTCACATATTGATTTATCTGGTAATTTTATTTTTCAGATGATATTTAAGGATGGATAAATCACCAATCTGGTGCCTGTTAAAAAATAATGCACCATAATCATGCCTTATTTCGGTGCGTGCCAGCCCCCACCCAATACCTTCTCCAGCCAGAACAGGCCGACGATCGTTTTGCTATCCGTGATCTTGCCTATTCGTATCCATTCGATGGCTTCATGCAAGGAGAGCTCGAACACTTCGAGGAATTCGCCATCGTCCAGTTTGCTCCCCACATGCTTCAAACCGCGTGCAAGGAAGTACTCCATACGTTCGTCGGAATAGCCGATGCACGGCCAGGCTGTGGTGAGATGTATCCATTCGCGCGCCACGTAGCCGGTCTCTTCCAGCAGTTCGCGCTGGGCCGTAACGAGGATGTCTTCGCCATCGTCGATCTTGCCAGCGGGCAGTTCGATGAATTCGCGATGCAGGGGATAGCGAAATTGTCGCTCCATCACCAGATTGCCGTTGTCCAGCATGGCAAGCATCGCGACGGCGCCGGGATGGGTGATGTATTCGCGCGTGCTCTTGCTGCCGTCCGGCAACAACACCGTATCTTTGAGCACTTCGATGAAACCGCCGTCGTACATCACTTGGC
>JGI20214J51650_10000357_pt1 | contig 28675 bp, 25 predicted proteins | sample WetSurMetagenome_FD_51650 | JGI IMG/M metagenome (IMG submission 51650) | reverse complement strand
TCCAACCAACGGTGATGTTATCTCAGTAGTACTGACATCAGGTGAGACCTGCCAGAGCGGAGGTCCTGCTACTTCAAATACAGTAACCATGTCTGTAAATCCATTACTGACAGCTACGACAGTTCAAACCAATGTTTTATGTTCAGGTGCAGGAAACGGATCTGTAACAGTTACCGGAGCGGGTGGAACAGCTCCATATATGTATAGCCTTGATGGTGGAACCTATCAGGTATCAGGTATCTTTAACGGTCTTACTGCTGCAACATACACATTATCAGTCCGTGATGTTAACCTTTGCACAGCAACAGTGTCTGCTGTAGTTACAGAACCTGCAGAACTTTCAATTGCAAGCACAACAAAGAGTGCTTCTTGTCCTGGAGTGGCAGATGGTAATATCACTCTGACAATTACCGGAGGGACTCAGCCATATACTGTGATATGGTCTGATGGAGTAGCTACTCAGGATCGTTCGAATATTGTAAACGGAACATATAGTGTAGTAGTTACAGATATTAACGGATGCGCTGCTTCAGTAGATGTGATTGTTGCTGCTGGTGCTTCAGGAGATTGCGTAGTTGTACAGGAGATAATCACACCCAATAATGATGGGTATAATGATACGTGGAAAATAAGGAATATTGACCTATTCCCGAATGCTGAAGTATTTGTTTTCACACGATGGGGCAAGCTCGTATTTCATTCTAAAAACCTTTCTGCGAACGAATGGGATGGATCATTCAAAGGAACACTTCTACCAACCGATTCTTACCATTATGTTCTCCATTTGGGTGACGGATCTCAACCAAGATCGGGTGTAGTAAGTATAATCAGATAATTATTATTATATTTCGAATATCAAAAATATGAGGTTTTTAAGAAATATACTTCCGGCAATTGTCCTGAGTTCATTTTTCGGAGCTGCATTTGGTCAACAGGTACCGATGTACAGTCAATACGTAATGAACGGATTTTTGATCAATCCATCCTTTGCCGGACGTGATGGATATACTACCGTTAATCTTACTGTGAGGGAACAGTGGGTAGGAATGGCCGGTGCTCCGAGTACATTTGCTGCAAGCTTTCAGACCAGGATCCTGAAAAACAGCTATATCTCGAAATCCACATCTGTCAGAAAAAATATCGTTAAACCTACTAAAGGNGGAAAGGTGGGGCTGGGAGGTTATGTTTTTAATGACAATAATGGAATCATGAGACGTACCGGTGTTCAGCTTGCCTATTCCTACCATATCTCAATGGGTCAGTCAGGAGGATATCCGAATGATCTCTCTCTTGGACTTGCTATGACAGCTTACCAGTTTGCACTAAACACCCAGGGACTAATCTACGATAAGGATGATCCGTACCTCAATACTTATGACAGAACAGTATTTATCCCGGATTTCAACTTTGGAGCAAGTTATACGACTTCGAGGTATTATGCCGGTGTTGCTATGACTAATCTGCTCAGAGGATCTCTGATATTTGCAGATACATCAAAAAACAAAAGGTCTGAACTTGGTAACTTTTTTATAACAGGAGGGATGAAGTTTCCCCTTAGCAGTGATTGGGTTCTTGAACCTTCAGCTTTCATTAAAGCATCTGATATGCTATTCAAATCGATTCAGATGGACCTGACAGCAAGAGTTTTTTACAAAGGAGACTACTGGGCCGGTCTTTCATACAGAACAGGTGATGCTTTAATTGCAATGATGGGATTGAAATACGACAGATTCATATTTGCCTATGCAATCGATTTTACATTAACTGATATCAGGAAGCAAAGTTTCGGGACTCATGAAATTACGCTAGCGGTGAAGTTTGGCGAAAGCGCAAGAAGATACCGATGGATTACGCCATTTTAGAGTTATTTTAGATTCTTATAAAAGGGTCTCAGAAGTCCTTTTAACCACAAAGTACGCTAAGTCCCGATTGCTGTCGGGATCACTAAGTACACAAAGTTAAAGACATGTATTTCATTACGTTAGCTATTGGAACTTTGTGAGTTCAGCGTAAATCTTTATGACCTCTGCTGTTACTGGATTTCATCTTTGAAACACCCTCTTCTTTTTGAGAATATTTAAAGACCTTATTAATGTGGCCCTGCAAGATTTTAAATTTACAGGATATATTGATCATTTGCAGGGAACTGGTCTTCATGGAGTAACTATCTGAAAAAAATGTCTAATTGCGCCTTTTCAAAACTAACAGGTATTATAATGGTTTTTCTCTTTGTGCTGAATAAGATGTTTGCACAGGAAACAGGATCAGAAACTTTCAGGTTCATGTTTTATAATGTTGAAAATCTGTTCGATATATATGACGATAAACTAATAAATGATAACGATTTTCTCCCTGGTGGCCTAATGCGATGGAACAAAACAAGGTATGATAAAAAGATCAGCTCATTATACAAAACAATTATTGCTGCCGGCGAATGGAATCCTCCGGTTGTTGTCGCATTTTATGAAGTTGAAAACAGTAATGTTCTGAAAGATCTTGTTTATGGAACTTATCTGTCAAAATTTGAGTATGGGATTGTTCATGAGAATTCACCCGACCTCCGTGGTATTGATGTTTGTCTGATATACAGAAAAAACTATGTCAGAATTGTTAAATACCAGTACTGGATTCCATCACAATTTGTAAAAAATGATTTTACAACCCGAAGTATTCTCTACTGTAAAATGATAATAAGTGCTGATACATTACATCTGATTGTTAATCATTGGCCTTCAAGAAGGGGAGGAGTGCTTGCAGGAGAAGACCTGAGAATGAAAATTGCAGAGATGATAAGGGTAAAGGTGGATTCGATTAATAAAAATACTCCGGCTGGAGCCAGAATAATAATTTCAGGAGATTTTAACAGTACTCCGGATGACCAGGAGATAGCAAAACTTATAGCACCTGGCGGAACAGGTGAATCTCTAGTAAATCTTTCAGATAGTCTTGCTGATGCAGGATTCGGAACATATCGTTATATGGGAACATGGGAAATGCTTGACCAGGTCATAATATCTCAAAAGCTTTTAACAAGTGAACATGGAGCTTACACAAATTTAACTCAACTGATAATTTTTAAACCGGATTTCCTGTTAAGAAAAGATCCCGTATATCCTGGATTCTCTCCTTTTTCTACATATCGTGGATTTAAGTATCAGGGAGGTTACAGTGATCACCTGCCTGTGCTGCTTGATCTGAAAATCAGATAGAATGATCAACCGGAATAAGTCCGATCTCTTTCCCCTTTTCAAACATCAGTTTTCGGGCTGATTCATATTCATTCGGAATTATCCCATCAAGGATCGCTTCCCTGATTGCGTTTTTTATTATTCCAACTTCTTTGCCCGGTTTGATTCCAAAAGCCAGAATAATTTCACTACCATCAATAGGAGGCTGAAAATTTCTGACAGCATCATTCTCTTCTATCTCACGAAGTTTATTCCTGACAAACTTAAAATTCTCAAGATGCTTTGTTTTTTTTGCTTCATTCTTCGACGTGATATCTGCCTCACAAAGTTTCATAAGGTCATCAATATCATCACCTGCTTCAAAAAGCAATCTCCTTACTGCAGAATCAGTTACAAGATCCTGTGATAATGCTATTGGTCTTAAATGAAGATCCACAAGTTTCTGAACATACTTCATTTTTTCATTTAAAGGTAACTTTAGTCTTCTGAATATATCAGGGATCATTTTTGAACCAATGTATTCATGTCCATGAAATGACCAGCCAGTATCCGGATGGTATTTTTTAGTGGCAGGTTTTGCTATATCATGTAGAAGAGCGGCCCACCTGAGCCAGATGTTATCAGTGTTTTTACTGATATTGTCAAGTACCTTAACTGAATGATGAAAATTATCCTTATGACCTTTGCCTTCTTTTGTTTCAACTCCCTTTAGATTGTCAAGCTCAGGAAAAATTATTTTCAGGAGGCCAGCTTTTTCAAGTAAAAGAAAACCTTTTGAAGGATGATTACACATTATCATTTTATTCAATTCAGTAATTATCCTTTCGGATGAAACTATCCTGATTCTTTCAGCATTTTCCTTTATTGAATTGAATGTCTTTTCTTCTATTGTAAAATTAAGCTGTGACGAAAACCTTATGGCTCTCAGCATCCGTAGAGGATCATCAGAGAAAGTTTTGTCAGGTTCAAGTGGCGTTCTTATAATCTTGTTCTTAAGGTCGGTAATACCATCAAAAGGATCAAGTAGTTCACCATATGTCTTCTTATTGAGACTGATTGCCAGGGCATTTATCGTGAAATCTCTTCTTTTCTGATCATCCTCAAGTGTCCCGTCTTCAACAACAGGCTTCCTCGATCCCCTGTCATATGATTCCTTCCGTGCGCCAACAAATTCTAAATCATATTCACCAGATTTAAACATCGCTGTTCCAAAGTTTTTGAATATACTTACTTTGATTTGAGGATTAATTCTACGGGCGACTTTTCGTGCAATATCAATACCGCTTCCGATCACTAAAACATCGATATCCTTGTCAGCATGATCTCTTTTGAGAAGACAATCCCTTACCCAGCCTCCGATAACATATGCTTCCACATTTTCTGATGAAGCAACATCACAAAGTGTCTCAAAAATTTTGTCATTAAGACATATATTCATATATAGATATGACAATTTGTTAATTATTCATGACAAAGTTACAATTAATACTCAATTTTTTGTAAATTATGATTCTTCCGAAATATTGGCATAAAGGTTGTCTTATGTGGGAACAAACTGTAGTTCCGTATGTTTAATATAAAAATGATACAATGACAGAGCATTTGACAAAAGAAACGTTTTTGAATAAAGTATTCAATTTCGAGAAAAATAAGGATTGGAAATTTGAAGGTGATAAGCCATGCATTATAGATTTCTATGCTGACTGGTGCGGACCATGTAAAATGGTGGCTCCGGTACTTGAAGATCTGGCTAGGGATTTTGAAGGAAAACTCAATGTATATAAAGTAAATACAGAAGAAGAGCAGGAACTTGCATCGGCTTTTGGGATCAGAAGTATTCCCTCATTTTTGTTTGTGCCTTCAGAGGGTCAACCTCAAATGGCAATGGGAGCACTTCCAAAAGAAACGTTTATTAAAGCATTCAAAGATGTACTTGGTGTAGAAAAATAGGCATTTCGTCAAAAACTCTGTTTCCAGATTAAAAATTATTACTCATGCTGAAACATTTTGTCAATGCTTGTCGTTTAATACTATAACAAGCAAGAACACCAGTTAGAAGAGTTTTTTTCATGGATTTAGGTTTAGGGTAGTAAAGTAGTAAATCAGGGTTTCGGCCCTGATTTATTTTTAGGCCATCTCCTTAAAAATACTGTTGATTTCATCCTCCGTGGATCTTAGTTTCTTCTGACATTGTTTAATCAGTTCTGACGCCCGTTTAACTTCCACTGATAGTTTGTCTATATCAAGATCTCCACTCTCAATATTCCTGAGGATTTCCTCAATTTCAACCACTGCATCATTAAATGAAAACTCTTTCTTTGCCATAGCTATTATAATTAATAGATTATTTCATTGTGTTTTTCTACTCTTTTAAACTCTTCAACTTTTATCTTTTATCTTCTTCATTACCCTGCTTTTCACTACCCCATCACTAAATTGAGTATCAATTATGTCATCGATATTCAGTTGCTCTCCCTTTTTCATGATCATGCCATTTAAGGAGGTAACCGTGAAACCTCTCATGAGTACACTTACGGGATCAAGAATACTCAGGTTACTTTCAAGTCCGGTTAATCTCACATTGGTTTTGGTTAATGCATTTGATGTAAAAAAAGCAAGGTTCTGAGCCATTCTTACAATCATTGCCCCTTTCCCCGATGAATATAATCTTGTGGCAGTAATCAACCTGGATTCCTGGTTAGCCGGAGTCAGACCTGATTTTACTATGCAGGCTTTTCCAATATTTATAATGTTAATAATTTTTGTTGTCAGGTTCTCTCTTGTTTCAGCCATCATTATGGTTGCAAGAGGTATAAGTTTAATTCTTGTTTCTTCAAGCCGGTTCCTGTTTTTTTCGATAATGATCCTTGAAAGGTCAGTGATTTCAGAACTGAGCTCTGAAATGTAGTTTTCAGCTTTTGCAAAACANTCAATAAGAAAATCAGCAACAGCAGTAGGCGTTTTTAGCGACTTGCTGGCAACCATATCGGTGACTGACATGTCTTTATCATGTCCTATCCCTGTCAGTACCGGCAAAGGGAATTGTGTAACATGATAAGCAATATTGTAATTATCAAACCAGCTAAGATCGCTCTGAGCACCACCGCCTCTGATTATTACAACAAGATCATACATACCGTAATTATCGGCAATTCTGTCAAGAGCACTGATTACACCCTGTTCCGTATCTGCTCCCTGCATTGGAGTTTCTAACAAAGCAGTATAAAAAACATATCCGTAACTATTGCCAGTCAGATGATTTATAAAATCAGAATATCCGGCTGCATTCTTTGAAGAGATAACTGCAATTCTTTGAGGTACAAATGGAAAAGCAACTTCCCTGTTCATTGAAAATACTCCTTCCTGCTCGAGCCTCTTAATTATCAGCTGACGTTTCATTGCCATCTCACCAATAGTAAATGCCGGATCAATATCGGTGATAATAAGGCTCAATCCGTATACTTCATGATATTCAACTTTTGTCTTTATCAGGATCTTAAGTCCTTCTTTCAGAGATTCACCTGTTATATTTTCAAAGAAGGATTTAAGGAATCTGTAACGGCTGCTCCATATTATTGCCTTCGCTCTTGCCTTTACATTTTTCTCTTCCGGAATTTTTTCAATCAGATCGAGGTAACAATGCCCTGCAGAGTTCTCTTTAATTTCTGAGATCTCTGCAATTACCCAATACATATCAGGCAGAGCCAGATAGAGGGAGTCTCGTATGATAAGTTGTAATTCGGTTAATGACAGTTTCCCGGTCATGACGAGTATCTTAGCTTTATGATCTTAAGTACATTAACACCTGTACTTTTGATTAATCTGATGAAATAGATTCCCTGTTCTTTGTTCTGAAGTTCTGTTATTCTTAATGTCCTTCCCGCATATTCGGGAAATTCTTTTCTGTATATCACTCTGCCTGACATAGGAATAATTTCAATTGTGAGATTACCAGGCGGTTCCCGAAAGATTAGTTCAATATCTCCGGTTGTAGGATTAGGTCCTGCAATTAGCTCCTCATCCGGTACCCTGATATAGATATTCTGAAGCTTTGTCAGGGCTGACATNATATCAGGAACNCCATAACCATAAAGAGAGTCAGGTGAATTGTATCTGTCTGCACTTTNATGCAGGACTTCAATAATATCAGTATTCAGTGCTGAAGGAACCGCTTGCATCAGGCATGCTGCCATTCCGCTCAGGACAGGACAGGAAAATGATGTACCGTCTGCCCGGCTGACTGATGTCAGGGATGTTTGCACCGGGACTCCTGCGCCCATTGTGACATTATCGGGTTTAATTCTGCCATCAGATGAGGGACCAGCTGAGGAAAATGATGAGATGGATTTGTTTCCATCAACAGCTCCTGCAGCAACTACTTTAAATCCGTCTGCAGGGAAAATGATACGTTTCCAGGCTTTGGTTCTTTCATTTCCGGCACTGTTTACCACAAGAATTCCTTTTGAAGCAGCCAGATCGGCTACCCGGGTAACAAAAGCAGTTTTACCGTCAAGATCAGAAGGTTTATAATTCATCACCGGGTTATCAAAATTATAATATCCAAGCGATGAGGATATTATGTCGGCACCGGCACTGTCTGCATATTCTGCACCTGCTGCCCAGAAATCTTCTTCACACGGGAATTCTGACTCTACGTCCTCTGTTTTAAGAAGCAGGTAATCAGCGCCCTGAGCAGTACCCTCTATAAATCCGGCCAGATTACCTGCCAGTACTGAGAGCACTGCAGTACCATGAGTGTGTGAATTATAAACCAGATCAGATTTCTTTACAAAATCATATGTAGCAATAATTCCTTTTCTGTTGCGAAGTCCACTTATTGACGAGATCTGATCAGCATATAAAAAGCCTCCGTCAAGAATGGCTATCAGTATGTTCTTTCCATCAAAACCGGAATCATGTAACGGTTTGCCATTTATCATTGTAACAGGACGATCGTACGGAGCGAGATCAGCATTAGTTATCTGAAAGTCAAGCTTGTTGTTGAAACTGCTTTTTGCTCCCGGCGATTTAACGATTTTAATATCTGTAACAAAAGGCAGACTGAGTACAGTGTTAATGTCAACTGGAGTATTTGTTTTGAAAAGAGCTGTATTCATCCATCTTGATCTGCAATGAACTACAAAACCTAAAGACGATACCTGACTGATATAACCTGAATATACGGGCAGATCGTATATATCGGGTACAGTTATTCCTGCTTTTTTTCTTCTTTCAATTGCTCTTTTTGAAAGTAACTCTTCAGGAGAATAGTTAATTGTAGCATAGTCTCCTTTATCCCTGAAGTAAACCCGGTAAAAATATGAATATTCAGTTCCTTGTCCTGATAAAATATTATCAGATGTCGGGAGACAAAGGATGCCTGCAATAATTATTACGGCTCTGCTTAAATAGCTGAAAATCTTCATTATTTTATTATTCCGGTCTTTTCAGGATCGGCAATTTTCCCCTTATTCTTCTCAAGGAAATCCATGTAATCTGATTCGTCGATATCAAGCTGCCGGTCATTTGTAATTCCTCCGGTGTATTCCAGTTTGTATTTCAGAGTTCCCTCATCATTATATATATACCAGGACCCTTCCCTGGTCTCATTAACATACTGACCTGAAAACTGTTTCTTCCCGTTCTCATACCAGACTTCAAATTTGCCGTTTATTTTCCCGTTAAGGTAAGTGGACTTCAGACATATTGTCCCGTCAGGATAATACTGGGTCCATTCACCCTGTTTAACATCATTTATATAGTTAATTTTTTCAGCCACAGTGCTGTCAGTATACATTTTAACCGATAGTCCGTTTTTCATGTTACCGGAATAGTATTCCTCACAAATCAAATATCCATTTATAAAAGCAGAGAAAAATTGCCATTTCCCTTCTTTTTTCTGGTTTATATATTTTCCTTTTGATGCGACAAATCCATTCGGATGATAAATTGTCGCCTGTGCTTCAGTACCGGCCTCATTGAAAATCAGTACTGACAATATCGTGCTGTTCTCATAATATCTTTTGAACTCTCCGACAGGTTTATTGTCTTTGAAAAAACCATCATACATAACAACCTGATTCGGGTACTTTTTGATCCAGTGACCCTGTTTATTGCCCTGTGGATCAGTCCTGTTCAATGAAGCATCAGTCTGGGAAACAGCAATAGCCGATATGGCTGAAAGTGAGATTATGGTAAGTATCTTCAGATTCATAATTGATAAACGGGATATTTTATATAAAAGTACAAAAAAAAGAGGTTGAAAAATTTTCAGCCTCTTCAATTCAAAAACCTATTCAAATTCTTATTTTACTTCTTCAAAATCGACATCAGTTACCTCTTCATTTCCTGATTTATTATTACCACCAGGTTGTTGTTCAGCTTCCGGTTGTGATGTTTGCTGAGTTGTATTCTGTGCAGTTTTGTACATCTCTTCTGATGCGGTTTGCCATACTGCATTTAATTCAGCCAGTGCCTTATCGATAGCATCAACATCCTGTGCTTTATGTGCTTCCTTAAGCTGTGCAAGAGCAGTTTCGATAGCTGGTTTTTTATCTGCGGGGAGTTTATCTCCAAATTCCTTAAGCTGTTTTTCAGTTGTGAATATCATACTGTCAGCAGTATTTATCTTGTCAACTTTTTCTTTTGCCTTATGGTCGGCTTCAGCATTGGCTTTGGCTTCGTCCCTCATTCTTCTGATCTCTTCATCGCTTAACCCCGAAGAAGCTTCTATCCTGATTCTCTGTTCTTTACCTGTACCTCTGTCTTTAGCAGAAGCATGTAAAATACCATTCGCATCAATATCGAAGCTTACTTCGATCTGAGGAACACCCCTTGGTGAAGGCGGAATACCGTCAAGATGGAATCTTCCGATAGTTTTATTGCCAACTGCCATCGGTCTCTCTCCCTGCAGAACATGGATCTCAACTGATGGCTGATTATCGGCAGCAGTTGTAAATACTTCTGTTTTTTTGGTAGGTATCGTGGTATTTGATTCGATCAGTTTTGTCATTACGCCACCCATCGTTTCTATACCGAGCGACAACGGAGTTACATCGAGAAGAAGAACATCTTTAACTTCACCTGTCAGTACACCGCCCTGTATTGCTGCTCCGACTGCCACAACTTCGTCGGGATTAACTCCCTTTGAAGGAACTTTTCCAAAGAATTTTTCGACAAGCTGCTGAATTGCAGGAATACGGGTTGAACCACCGACGAGCAAAACTTCATCTATTTCAGTAACAGCCAGGCCTGAATCCTTAAGAGCAATTCTGCAAGGTTCGATACATGCCTGAATAAGTTTATCGCATATTTTCTCGAAGTTGGCCCTTGTCAGAGTTTTAACAAGGTGTTTCGGAATACCATCGACCGGCATAATGTACGGAAGATTGATTTCAGTTGTTGTTGAACTTGAAAGTTCTATTTTGGCTTTCTCGGCAGCTTCTTTGAGACGCTGTAATGCCATAGGATCTTTTCTAAGGTCAATTCCTTCTTCTTTAAGAAACTCTTCAGCCATCCAGTCAATGATCAGGTGATCAAAATCATCACCACCAAGATGAGTATCACCATTGGTGGATTTTACTTCAAAAACTCCATCACCGAGTTCAAGGATTGAAATATCGAAAGTTCCTCCGCCAAGGTCAAACACTGCAATCTTCAGGTCCTGTGACTTTTTGTCGAGTCCGTAGGCGAGTGATGCTGCAGTAGGCTCATTTATAATCCTTTTGACATTTAATCCTGCAATTTCACCGGCTTCTTTAGTAGCCTGACGCTGAGAATCGCTGAAGTATGCCGGAACAGTTATAACAGCTTCGGTAACCTCCTGACCAAGGTAATCTTCTGCGGTCTTCTTCATCTTCTGAAGGATCATTGCAGATATCTCCTGGGGAGAATACATTCTGTTGTCAATTTTTACTCGCGGAGTATTGTTATCACCTTTAACAACTGTATAAGATACTCTTTTTATCTCTTTTGTAACTTTGTCATAAGTTTCTCCCATAAACCTCTTTATAGAGAAAACAGTTTTCTTGGAATTGGTTATTGCCTGTCTTTTTGCAGGGTCGCCTACTTTCCTCTCACCATTCTCAACAAATGCAACGATTGAAGGGGTTGTTCTTTTACCTTCACTATTCGGAATAACAACAGGCTCATTGCCTTCCATTACTGCAACGCATGAATTTGTTGTTCCAAGATCGATACCAATTATTTTTCCCATTTCTATATTAATTTAAAAAATTCCAATGTGATAAAATGAATAAGCAATGATTATGCCATTGCTATTATTCTGCTGTTTTATGTAATTATGGCATCGGAAAGAGATTTTATTATGATAAATCAACCAGTTAAATTTGTATTCGTTTTAATTATTTTGCACCCTGTTAATCCATTGTTTCCCCCCTTGTCCCCCTGAGGCAAAGCCAATAACTGTCACATTGCTAATTAATTAATAAAAATTGATTTAACCCCCCTTCAGGGGGGTGGGAGGCAAAGGGAAAGAAGCAAATGTCCATTTTATTCAGAAAACTTCCAATGTGACAAAACGACATGATATCTGTTAACAACTGACAATTTTAAAAGAAATATTCATGATTAGCCAACATCCGGATCAATTCTGTAACTTTGCAAACTGAATTAACACATTTATAATTATGCCGATACATAAATCTGTTAAAAGAGTCACAACTCATGTTCTGAATGAGATGAAGCTCAAAGGCGAGAAGATTGCAATGCTTACAGCTTATGACTATTCGATTGCAAAAATTATTGATGAGGCTGAAATAGATGTCATCCTTGTGGGTGATTCCGCATCTAATGTGATGGCTGGTTATGACACTACACTGCCGATAACTCTTGACAATATGATCTATCATGCTGCATCGGTTGTGCGGGCTGTTAAGAGGGCTCTTGTTGTTGTAGATCTGCCTTTTGGCACATATCAGGGTAACTCAAAAGAGGCGCTGGCCTCATCTATAAGAATAATGAAAGAGACAGGAGCTCATGCTGTAAAACTCGAAGGAGGACTTCAGGTTGTTGAGTCAATCGAAAGGATTCTTTCCGCCGGGATTCCTGTTATGGGACATCTGGGGCTTACACCACAGGCAATTCATAAATTCGGAACCTATGTTGTACGGGCAAGGGAAGAAGAAGAAGCCCGCAGACTGATGGAAGATGCAAGACTTCTTGAACAGACTGGTTGTTTTGCAATTGTCCTGGAAAAAATTCCGGCCAGGTTGGCTGAAGAGGTGACAGTTAGCCTGAAAATACCTGTAATAGGAATAGGGGCTGGAGGNAAAACCGATGGTCAGGTACTGGTTCTTCACGATATGCTTGGCATAACACAGGAATTCTCTCCCCGTTTCCTCCGCAGATATCATAATCTTCATGCTGAAATCAAAGGAGCAGTGCAGGCATATATTGCCGATGTCAGATCGCAGGACTTTCCCAATGATAAGGAACAGTATTAATCAGTAACACGAATGGCTGAAATACTTTACGAAGACAATCATATAATTGCTGTATATAAAAGATCATCTGATCTGGCACAGGGTGATAAAACGGGAGATCTTTCACTCGATACGGAAGTAAAAATATACCTTGCAGAGAAATATAAAAAACCCGGAGAGGTTTTTCTTGGTGTTGTTCACAGACTTGATCGTCCGGTGAGCGGTGTTATTCTTTATGCCCGTACATCAAAAGCGCTTGAAAGACTGAATGAAATGTTCAGGGAGAAGCAGGTTAAAAAAACTTACCTTGCAATAGTCAGGGAGCGACCTCCTGAAGATGAGGCAACAATTACTCATTTTCTGAAGAAGAATGAAAAGCAGAATAAGAGTTATGTATATGATACTGAGGTAAAAGGGTCGAAAGAAGCAAGCCTGACATATCGGCTGAAAGGAAGGTCGGAGAAATACTATATGCTTGAGATTGAACTTCATTCAGGCAGGCATCACCAGATAAGGGCTCAGCTAGCAAAAATAGGATGCCCGATAAAGGGTGATCTGAAATATGGCTTTGCCAGGTCGAATGAGGATGGTGGCATAAGCCTGTTTGCAAGGAAACTGGAGTTCATGCACCCTGTAAGGAAGGAACCCGTTACAATAATCGCACATTGCCCTGAAGGTGATATCTGGTCGGTCTTTATGGATTCGATATAATAGAAATGAGGGTGTCTCAAAAGTTCAGTAGTTATTCCTTTTTTGCTTCTTAACCCTTCCCCCTGCCCCTTCCCTTAAATAGTAAGGGAAGGGGTGTATTATGCTTATATATAATAGTTTAGCTCCCTCCCCTTATCGCTTAAGGGGAGGGCTGGGGAGGGGTTCAAAACATCGGTAATATAATCTTTTGAGACACCCTCATTTTCATGGAAGAATATATTAGTAGATTGGAAGAACTATTTTTTCGCGCCCTTCTTGGATTCTGATTTTACAATTTCCTTCTTCTCTGAATCTTTATCTTTCACTCCAAGCTTCTTTTCAATCTCCTTTATGAGTTCTTTTGCTTTAGCTTCATCGCTGCTTTCAACAGTGATAACCATGCCATCCTTTGCAATTACATACCTGTTTTTTTCAACAGCAGATTCATTATCACTATCGATATAAACATCGAATTTTTTATCCATCTCTCTTTCAGAGGATTTACCATCATTGATGTAAATAATCCGGTCATAGTCTTCATTATTCTTTGACGACTTTGAGATAACCTTATAATGGACTTTCTTATTTTCCCCTGAACCCTTATCATCACTTATAACATATAATTTACTATGATCCCCGCTTTCAGATATATCGGCAGAATCAGCGTAAACAACCGTGAACTCATTTTCTTCCTTTTNGTTCTCCTTCCCGTCAGAGGAGACAGTGACATATATTTTTTCAGCTTTTCCATGGTGTTTTACCATATCTCCGTCTCCTGTGTGGTTCAGATAGATTACTTCTCCGTTTTTGAGCTTTATGGAATCGTTCATTGATCCGTCGCTGATCAGAGTATCGATAATAACTTTCGTTCCGGAATCATCAGAAGCAATAATCTTGATCTTCGTTTCAGTCTTCTTTTCCTGTCCTTTGATAAAAGTAAATGGCATCAGCCAAATAATAAAAACTGAGGAAATTGTAATCAGAATTTTTTTCATAGCAGTCTGTTTGATTAATACATTTCAAAATTACTTTAAAACCAGTGTTTTACAGTTAATACTCGGTTAATAAGAGTTAACGAAAAGTTAAATCCTTGTTTATTGATGACTTAATAATTTAATTTTGTGATATGAACAGGACTAAATTCACTGGTCTTATTATAATGATGTTGCTNTCCATTGTCGGCATTATCTGGGTTCAGATAGTGTGGATAGGCAGGGCAATTAATATACAGAATGAATCTTTCAATTATGCGGTAAGGGAAAGTCTTTATAATGCTGCGAATGCAATTGAGACATCGAGGAAAATGACTTTTTATAACAACTTTCTGATTACCAATCCACTTTCCTTAAATGACTCATCAAACGATATGAATGGCTATCTGAATGCAGGTAGCTATTCTTCAGATCCGAACGGGCAAATCAGTCTTAGTATTACCAATCATTCAATTGATGATACAGGAAAAGTAACTACTGTGAACAGATCCTATACTTTTAATGGTAGTTCTGGTGTTTCGGATTCGGTGACTCTGATTGAAGCCTCCCCTGATCAATCGGGTAAAATGAAAATTATCAGGAGGGGCGAGGAGATAACAACAAACTCAAAAGCTGTATATATTCAGCAGAAAGAATTTCTAGATTGGGTGAGGAAAAGATCAAGCGAATTTCAGACTATGAGCGATAAAATGATCTCAGATCTGTACCAATGGGAAAAGGCTCTTGATCTTGATAAAAAGGAGGTTGAATATACTTTGCGACAGGCCCTTAACTTTTCTCAGATTTCGACGCCATGTGAATTTGCGATAATAAAAAATGGAGTTATAGAGGATAGCGCTTACACGAAATCGCAGAAAAGAGACTTTCTGAAAAGCAAATACAGGGTAAGTTTGTTTCCGGATAATATTATAAGACAGGATCTTATTCTTTCTGTTATTTTTCCTGAACGTACAAATTATGTTCTTGGATCAATGGCATGGATGCTGGGAGGTTCGATGATCTTTTCGTTGTTTATACTTGCTACATTTGCCCTGAGTCTTTATTCTTTAATAAGACAAAAGAAGATAAATGAAATGAAATCAGATTTCATTAATAACATGACACATGAATTCAAGACCCCTATTGCAACAATCTCCCTGGCAGCTGATACAATAACTAATCCAAAAGTTATTAACGATGAGGCAAGTATAAGGCATTTCATCGGGATGATCAAAAAGGAAAACAGCAGGATGAATAAGAAAGTGGAAACGATCCTGCAGATTGCCTCACTTGATAAGAAGGAAATTGAATTCCGTTTTGAAAATGTGTCCATTCACTCAATCATTGAACATGCTGTTGATACAATAGATATTCAGGTTCAGCAGCGTAATGGCAATATCGATCTCAGGCTGGAAGCTGAAGAGCCTGTTATCTACGGCGACACAGAGCATCTCACAAACCTGGTAAATAATTTTCTCGACAATGCGATAAAATATTCACCTGAATCACCTGAAATTTCTGTAAGGACATTTAATGTGGAAAAAGGTGTAATTTTATCGGTGGAAGACAAGGGTATAGGAATGACAAAAACTGTTCAGAGTAAAATATTTGAAAGGTTCTATCGTCAGAATTCCGGTGACGTCCATGATGTTAAAGGATTCGGACTTGGTTTAAACTATGCCAGAGCCATAATTGATGCACATAAGGGCAGTATAAATGTATTCAGCGAACCTGGCAAAGGAAGCAGGTTTGATATATTTTTACCATTTAACTGGGAGAACTAAAAAAATGAGTAACAAACCAATTAACATTTTTCTTGTTGAGGACGACCTTAGTTTTGGATCAGTACTAAAGTCGTACCTTGAAATAAATGATTATTCAGTTGAGTGGGTCGATGATGGCAAGTATGCCCTTGATCATTTCAGAAAAGGGGAGTTCAATATTTGTATTCTCGATATTATGCTTCCTCATGTCGATGGCTTTACAATTGCGAATGAGATCAGGCAGATCAACAATCAGATCCCTATAGTTTTTCTTACTGCAAAAAAACTAAAGGAAGATGTTCTGAAAGGATATGGAGTAGGAGGTGATGACTATATTACAAAGCCATTTGATACAGATATTCTTCTGGCTAAAATTAAAGCGATCCTCTCGAGACGTGATTTTCAGACCGGGACAAAAGATATTTATGAGATAGGTAAGTTTCTTTTTAACTCTAAACTCCGTACCCTTACTCTGGGTGATGATGAAAAGAAACTTTCCCCTAAAGAAGGTCAATTGCTTGAATTACTTGCTCTTAATCCGAATGAACTTATCAGCAGGGAGATGGCACTGAAGAAAATATGGGGATCTGATGATTATTTTACAGCCAGAAGTATGGATGTCTACATAACAAAACTAAGAAAATTTTTATCCGAAGACCCGTCTCTCAATATTAAGAATATCCATGGAGCAGGTTTTCAGCTTATTGTCAGAGAAGACTGATCCTGAGGTTCATCTTGTTGAACTGCAACGGAAGAAGGTTGCTGATACTGTCAACAACGAATATTTTATTTTTACCTGAAAGGATTACCTTAATCTTGTTCCTGTTTCTCGTTTCCTCTTCAGCAATAACCTGACGGCAATTACCACATGGTGAAACCGGTTCGTCAGTCAACCCGGTTTCTGCATAAGCAGCAATTGCTATTGCAACTGATTTATCATCCCTGTGGTTTGAAACTGCATTTGATATTGCATTTCTTTCTGCACATATCCCCGATGGGAAAGCAGCATTTTCCACATTGGTACCACAAACAATAATACCGCTCTCCAACCTAACTGCTGCCCCAACCCTGAACATAGAATATGGTGCATAAGCATTTAGTGCTGATTCTCTTGCAGCAAGAATAAGTTCCCTGTCATCATGATTTAACTCATCATAATTCTCAAATTCTTTGTAAGAAAAAGAAATATCATTTGTCTTCATTATAAAACTCTTATTCTGTTTGGGTTACAAATTTACTAAGAATAGTTGGGAGTGCCTAAAGTTGGGAGTGTCTAAAGTTTGTAGTGCTATGTTAATAAGTAAGATAGTTTTAAAATCAAATGATTCATAACTTTAGGCACTCTAGACACTTTAGGCAATTTAGGCACTTTAAAGTTCGTTTGTAAATTGGTCATAAATATATTTGGTATGCTCAGAAAGCTATTCTTAATTCTTGAACTCTTTTTAGTTGCTGGTCTTTTTTCATGTAAGGTATCTAAACCTGTCGTTTCAACCACAAATATGGACAGGTCAGCAAAAGACTATATTAATTCTTATAAGGATTTGGCGGTGAGCGAGATGAAGAGAACCGGGATACCTGCCAGCATCACACTTGCACAGGGTATGATTGAATCGGACTACGGACACAGCACTCTGGCTCGTGAGGGCAATAACCATTTTGGTATAAAATGTCATAATGACTGGACTGGACCTACCATACGACATCATGATGATAAAAGAAATGAATGTTTCAGGAAATATGGTAAACCCGAAGAATCGTTTTATGATCATTCCGATTTTCTGAAATCAGGTTCCAGGTATAGTTTTCTGTTCAAGATTGAACATACTGACTACAAAGGATGGGCTCGTGGATTAAAAAAAGCAGGATATGCTACAAACCCGAGCTATGCGAGTATGCTGATCTCAACAATTGAAGAGAATAATCTATGGTATTTCGATCGTGGNTACAGCTCCGGGAGTCTTCCTCCCCAGACAACAATCCCTTCGGAGGAAANTATTAAGTCGCAGAATACTGATAATTCTGAGAAGCCTGAAATCAGGGGTAATGTGAATGAGGCAGTTCCATCGCATGTTTCAAGGCTGATGGAGAACAACAGAATTCAGTATATAATAGTCAAAGACGGCGATACAAGGGAGAAACTTGAGAAAGAGTTTCAACTTCTCAATTGGGAGTTGGCAAAATATAATGAATTAAACAGCAATTTTGAGCTGGTACCGGGGCAGATACTTTATCTCCAGCCAAAAAGAGATAAAGCTGAACCAGGGAAAGAGAATTGCAATACTGAAGCAGGCGATACTATGTACCTGATATCACAGCGATATGGTATTAAATTAAAAAAGCTTTATGAAATGAACAGGATGGAAGAGGGGACAGAACCTGAAGTCGGTAAAAAGCTCTGGTTAAGAAGTATGAAACCTGTTAACTGACCGGTATTGCATAATCGGTTATTTTGAATCCACGGAGGAATTCAACAGTATTCATCCTGGTTTTTCCTTCAAGTTGCAGACTGACTATATTTATATATCCATGCTTACAGGCAACTCTTAAAAAGTGTTTTTCGTCTGTTATCAGGTGACCGGGTAAAAATGCATGTTCTGTGATTTCCGGTTCACTCTCGTAGATCTTGATCGAATGTGTTGACAAATCGTTTTTGAGAATCGATTTTGCGCATGGGTATGGAGCGAGACCCCTTATGAAATTGTGTATTTTAACCGGCTCATTGTTCCAGTTGATCAGGCAATCTTTCGGATGGATCTTCGGTGCCGGTTTCGGTGAGTCTCCGGGATTTAATAGACTCTTCTGAGGCAAAGGTTTGATCTTATTTTCAGCAATGTCTGAAAGCGTTCTGATAACCAGTCTGGCCCCGTGTTTCATAAGCCTGTCGTGTAGGTCACCGGCATTTTCAAAGGGGAATATCTGGATTTCTTCCTGAAGAAGGATACTTCCGGTATCAATTTTTTCATCAATAAAGAAAGTAGTAACGCCGGTAATAGTCTCCCCGTTGATAATTGCATGGTTAATAGGAGCTGCTCCACGGTAGTTTGGGAGGAGAGATGCATGCAGATTTATTGTGCCTATTGCAGGAATCTTCCAGACAGCCTCAGGCAGCATTCTGAAAGCAACTACTATAAAGAGATCTGCATTGAGCTTTTTCAGTTCTGAAATAAATCCAGCATCTTTCAGGTTATCCGGTTGAAATATAGGAAGATAACTGAATTCGGCAAATTCCTTTACAGCTGATTTATTTATTTTTCTTCCTCTCCCTGATGGTTTATCCGGAGCAGTCACTACCCCGACCACATTAAAACCATTCATCAGCAGTGAACCAAGTGTTGCGACTGCAAACTCAGGTGTCCCCATAAATACTATCCTGAGATTCTTCATAAATGGTTATTTGTTATACAAACCTAACAAAAATATCAATCCTTAACAATATGTTTATAGCAGGTAAGGTCGTGACCCATTTTGTTTGCTTTGGTCTCGAGATAGAATTTATTGTGTGGGTTTGATTCAATAATGAGAGGGATCGTATCAACTATTTTAATCCCGTAACCTTCAAGCCCTGCTCTTTTAACAGGATTATTAGAAATGAGCCGCACTTTTCCAAGTCCCAGTTCCCTCATTATACTTGCACCAACACCATAATCCCTTTCGTCTTCACCGAATCCGAGTTTAAGATTNGCCTGNACTGTATCCATTCCTTCATCCTGGAGTCTGTAAGCTTTTATTTTGTTAAGCAGACCTATTCCTCTTCCTTCCTGGCTAAGATATATTACAACCCCCTTTCCTTCAGCTTCAACCATCTCCATAGCTCTTTGCAACTGGGTTCCGCAATCGCATCTCAGCGAACCGAATATATCACCTGTGAAGCATGAAGAATGCAGCCTGACAAGTACAGGTTCATCTTTTGTCCAGGTGCCTTTAATGAGAGCAGCATGTTCTATTCCGTTGCTTGTCTGACGGAAAGGAATGAATTCAAAATCCCCTCTGGATGTCGGAAGTTTAACCTTATCACCCTTTTCTATGATTGAATCTCTTTCCAGAGTATATTTAATAAGATCTTTTATGGCTACTATCTTGATATCGAATTTCTTACTTATCTTTTCCAGATCTCTTAGCCTTGCCATCGATCCGTCATCATTCATAATCTCGACCAGTGCACCTCCCGGGAGCAGCCCTGCAAGTCGCGTAAGATCCACAACAGCTTCAGTGTGACCTGCTCTTCTCAATACACCTTTTGCTTTAGCTTTCAGTGGAAATATATGCCCGGGACGTCCAAGATCAGATGGTTTGGTTGCCGGGTCAACAAGTGACTTGATTGTGAGAGCCCTGTCTTTTGCAGAAACACCCGTTGTAGTCTCTTCAGATAATAAATCGACTGTGACTGTAAACTGGGTTTCGTGTATTGAAGTATTGGTCCCGACCATAAGATCAAGTTCGAGTTCTTCACATCTTTCCTCAGGAAGTGCTGCGCAGATCAGTCCCCTTCCATGTTTGGCCATAAAATTCACAATTTCGGGTGTTATGAGTTCAGCAGAGCAGATAAAATCACCCTCATTCTCACGGTCCTCGTCATCAACTACAATTAAAAGCTTTCCGCTTCTGATATCATCTATTGCCTCTTCAATTGTATTTAATTTGAACTTATCCATTTTCCCAGTTTATATTAGAGCGATTCAGTCTCTTCAGTTGTTCTATTAACACTTATCCTGTAAACATAATTCTTGATCTTCTTTAAGAACGAAAGATAGGTGTCAATGTTCATTATGACAGAATCAGTTGTTGCTTTATATGTAAGAAAAATACCTATTGGTAACAAAATATATGATGCGGCCCACATTCCGGCAAATGTTCCAACAACATCTTCTTCAACCATTTTCGTTCCGGTTATTGAGATCACATAGTAGATTACAAAGAAGAAAATTGATATTACAGCCGGTGTTCCCAGTCCACCTTTTCGTATAATGGCGCCAAGTGGAGCGCCGATAAAAAAGAAGACCAGGCATGCGAAAGACATGGTCAGTTTTTTGTTCCATTCAACTTCAAACCTTTTAATCTCTTTGATCTCCCAATGAAGCGCATCGTTGGTTAAGGAAAGGAAACTGTTGCCCTCCTTGAGGTTACCAATTGCCTTTACAAGTACAGTTCTTTTTTCAGACAATGACAGTGAATCAAAGGTGGCCTGAGCATTGAACTCCTTATGTTTTTTCAGGGGGTCAGGATTGGTTGTCTGTCCGGCAATATGAAGCGGGCGGTTTCTCTCCATGTAAATTTTACTNCTATTGAACTCTTTGAACTGAATATCAATTCTTTCCATGTAGTTTTTATTCATTGAGTCAATAAAGAATGTTAGTTGTGAGATGTTCTTCATCGCAGCAGAAGATTTAAAAAGACCCTCTTCACTTCTTTCCAGGTCAAACCCAACAAGAGGTATAACAATAGATTGTTCTTTAAACAGGTCCTTTCTTGAAGGGAATTTTCGGGAAGAAAGACCTACCGATTTCTCTTCTACTTCATTATATGACCACCCGTTATACAGTGTCATGATCAATCCTGATTCGTCAGGACTTAATTTCATATAGCCTGAGTCAGCCATTATTACCCTTGTATTGCCTCTTCTCTCACGATGATCATATATAATCAGATTGTCGAGGCGGTTGGTAACCGGATCTTTTGAAGTTATTTTTATGCTGAAATCAGGTACCCCGTTATAAAAGGTTCCAGCCTGAATATTTATATCAGGTTTCTTGCGGCGGATATCCCAGAGAAGGGTTCTTGCTTTTTCAGTTGAATATGGCAGAACGTTATTTGAGAAGAAGAACGATACTATACCGACTATCCCGATTAGAATTATTAAAGGAGCCATTATCCTTTGCAGCGATATGCCGGAAGATTTGAGCGCTGAGAGTTCGCTGAATTCCCCCATATTCCCGAATGTCATAAGAGAGGCAAGCAGTATTGCCAGTGGAAGGGCAGTTGGCACGAAGGTCATTGAGAAGTGGTAAAGCAATTCAGCCAGAACTTTAAAATCAAGCCCTTTACCCGCCAGTTCATCGACATACATCCAGAGAAATTGCAAAATAAGGATGATGAGCACAATGAAAAAGGTGAAAACCAGAGGGCCGATAAATGACTTTAATACAAAGGTGTCAACTCTTTTCACTACATGATATGATTTGAAGTGCAAAACTACTCGATTTTTATCAAATATCACATTTCAAAAATCATTAATAATAATTAATGGTCGGATCTCCAAAACATCTATATCAGCATGCTTTCTGCAAATCAAAAAAAATCGCTTCGATCCGGCGATTAACAATTTGAGTATATTATGTGATAAGGGTAAAATAAAGTGAGCCGGAAAACCGGAATGCAACGATCAGATTCCGAGTAGTCTTTTCAGATCAGATATCTGTGAATCCCAAAGATCGATAGAACTTTCTTTTTCATCAGACTCTGTAAAATCGGTTATGATCAGTGCCAGATCGCTTGTAATTTCATCAATATTTATTCTGAATTCGAAATAGTTTTCATCTTCATTATCGAGGTTATCCCATTCAAACCTGACCAGTTTGTTCTCTTTAAGGGCTGAAAGACGTGCTTTTGATTCTGTATTATCCCAGTAGAATGTGAATAAATCCCCATCAACATTAACATTATCCGCGAACCATTCACTGAGCCCCTCAGGCGTGCTTAGCCTTGAGAAGAGAACCTTTGGTGAACAGTTGAGCGTATATTCCAGTTCGAGCTTCAACCTCATGATAAACTTAATTCTTAATGTGTTACTATTTTCGCAATATAGAAAAAATATTGAAACTAAAAAACCTTATTGCTAATTTGTAACAAACTGATTATATTTGCAGCCGCAAAAAGAGAAGTAAAATATTTTTTGGCGAGATAGCTCAGTTGGTTAGAGCGCATGATTCATAATCATGAGGTCCGGGGATCATTCCCCCGTCTCGCTACAAAAAGGTACAGAGGATTTTCTGTACCTTTTTTGTATCTTGGTATTATGAAATACTTTGTATATATCCTTTATAGTCAGCATAGAGACCGATACTATATCGGTTATTCACAAGATCCTTTAGAAAGGTTAGAGGAACATAATTTAGGTGCAACAAAATCCACCAGACCAGGAAGACCATGGAAGATTGTCTATATTGAGAAATGCGAGAATAAAAGTACTGCAATAAAGAGAGAATTAGAAATTAAGAAGATGAAAAGCCGGAAGTACATCGAGTCTCTTTTTAAAACTCAAGCAGTTGGTTAGAGCGTCCCGATCCGCCGGACTTCGGTGTGAGCTCAGTCGAACGCTGGCGGATCGGGAAGGTCCGGGGATCCCCGTCCGCCAACTGGCGGACGGGGCAGGCTATTCCCCCGTCTCGCTACTCAGTAAATCAAATAGTTATGAAATAAAAATCTTAGCTGCTTTTTTATTTGAATACACAAATTAATACAAAAACTATGTTTTTTGAGTTTGTAATAATTAATTCACCTTTGCACCGGAAAGTTTTTAATCTTGAATTAAATATTCAGAAAGCCGGAAACCCTTCCGGCAAATGTAGCCTGATGGAAGACCCTGGCAGGTAAAATCGCTCCCCGTGAATTGGTTCACTTGCATATAAAAGTTACTTCCTCACCATAAACAATATAATCCTTAGTCTTTATATATGCCCTGACATAATATGAACGATTTATGATCAGACCATTATTCAGATGGTAGAAGAATGTTCCGTTGCCATTTAGTCGGCCCAATCCGATTGAATCGTTTGGACCGATCTCAGGATTGTTATTTTCCCATTGCGTCCATACAAATCCATGAGTCAAAATGGAAGAATTTCCAGAATTAGTCAACTCTGCTGTAAATGTGGCACCTGATGAAGATATTTCTTTTACTGGAAGAGTCCTTACATTCGGATACGGTGTTTTTGGAAATTCATGATTATCGCAATTTGTCAGGGTAAGGACCAGATTGACAAGAAAGTATATTTTAACAATATTTTTTATCATAGCTACTTTGTTTTTATTCCAATAATGAACTGAATGCTTGAATTACTTGAGCTCAAAACTTTTCGTGAGGATTCAGTGGATAAACCTTGTGCTTTTTCAAATCTGAACTCGATAAATCCGCTTAATTTTTTGCTTATTGTTTTCTCTATTCCGGCTCCTCCCCAAAATCCAGGCTGGAGCGTTCGCATTTCCAAAGCTTTATCATCGTATAATTTGATTGTCTTTCGGGGCACGGCTGCAAAGGGTTCAACCGATTTCGTTTCAACTTCGCGTCTCCAGTCGGATTCTGAGTTCAATAAAAGTGTTGTTGACAGCCCCAGCGACATAAACGGTTTGAATTTTCCCGACGGGAAGGAATACCTTAATCCAAAAGGTATCTTTAACTGATTCAGCCAGATTGAAACATAGTCTGTATTACTTGTTCTAAAAATATCAACCCATATGTTGTAAGAATAATAATTTGATTTGTAAAAAATAACATCGGTTTGAAATGAAAAATATTCAGTTAGTCTGGGCGATCCTAAATTCAATGAAATGCCAATTATTGGTGATTTTGAGTTATCAAAAGGAGCAACCAGATAGTTAAAATCGGCTACTATACTACTGAACTTAACAGTTGAAATTACCATTCCACTCAAAACTCCGGCTTTTAAATATATCCACGGTTTTTGTGCCTTGTAAATTTTTACACTCACATCCTTATATCCATTATATTTTTCAATTAAGTATGTAAGATCCCTTTCACTGAAATTAATACTTGAAATTTTTGATTTGATTTCAGCGCAATCAGACAGGTAGAAATTTAACATGCCGATATACTTTGTAGATGATCTCGACATCCTGGTTCCGTTTTCAGTAGACTCTAAGGTTTCATTTGAAATTTTTACAAGTCCTGTATCGGCTTTGTCTATATAAAAGAAATTTTCATATTTATATAATGAAACCAATCCTTTTACCAGAACCTCAAGAAGAACAGATTCAGAGATTTTATCATCATTTTCGATTTTCCTGGTTTCATAAAATTTATCATTAATAAACCCATAACCGAAAATTTCTGAAGGTGTATAAGTTACCTTATTTTCCTTCGGCGATGATTTAAACTGGCAAAAATGATTATTTTTCTCGCCCTCTCCATAGCTAATGTACCCAAAAGTAGTATCCCTGTTGAGGCTGATAAGAAATCCCTTCCGGTAATCAGTTTGTGACCAGATTATCTGAGCCGTAAAAACGGCAATTAATAATAGAATTATTTTTTTCATTTTGGTATCAAATATGCAGGTATATATTCTCCAATTTTAGAAAAAGGGATTCCTTTTCCATGGTTCTAAGTTCCTCCATAATAATCACAGCAATTATTGGCCAAATTGCCAAAAATACAGTAATCGTTTTCAATTGGATAAGATTGTTAATATGACTTTGACAGTCCATGCTTACAATAATGATAAAGATAATAATACTATTGGAAGCAGAAAATGATTCTGACACAGGTTCAAAACTTTCTAAGTCCAACCACAGTCAAAAGCTTATCTTGTTTACCGGTTACGGACTTTTCTTATAACGAATTCTGAATTTGTTAATTTACTGATCAGAATGCAATGGATGAAGGCAGTGTTTCTTTCAGGAAAAATGCGAAAATGGAAGAACCCTATATGAGATAATTTACAGCCATTTAATAACGCTTAACGATTCAAAACCAATCGACAAGCCGGGGAGAACTATTTGAGGAAGAGGAAGGAAAGCCAGTATAATCAAATTCCTCAAAATGAAAATACAGGAAAATCAGTAGAAATATAGAAAGCAGGAATTAAGTCGTTCATAATCATGAGATCCGGGGATCTACGATCCACCGGACTTAGGTGTGAGCTCAGTCGAAAGCTGGTGTACGGAGCAGGCTATTATCAATCTCCCTACAAGACAATCAAACACTTCCACTTACAACAAGGTAGGTGTTTTTTGTTTCTGATCAGGCATGCTAAAGATTATCTGGGCTCGTAATAGTTTTTTATCCATGGATTGAAATCCGGATTTGGGCTCTTTATCAAATATTTAAATAATTCAATCATATAAGTACTCCTTGTATCCTTAATAAGATATCATCTTTTACAACAGATTATATTAACATTGTATCGGAATAACAAATCCAAAATTTGATTATTTGATGAAAATCAAATTGCCATATTTTCTGCTTTTCTTTTCTGTACTAACATCCTTAATTTCAGGTTGTAAAAAGGTACAGAATGAAATTGTAAGTACCGGAGAGCCGGTTTTCAACTTCATGGTTACTGAGTCGCAGCGACAATACATTAATGCAAGTCGTGGCACTCATTATGAAGTGACTGACCCAGTTCCTGAGCTAATTTATGGAGGTAAAAATTACACTATTGACCGTTTTGAGATCAGGGGCGCAAATACCCTGAATTTCTTCCGTAAGGGATTCGGTGTGAATATGGGTCGCAAAATTACTTTCAGGAATCCTGAGGAACCGACGGAAAGAAAGTACGAAGAATTCAAGTTGCTGGCGATGGTTTATGATTATACTTATATTGAAAACAGCACTGCAACGGGCTTATTCAGAGAGGTTAACTTATGGCCGGTTTACAGCTTTTTCACGGAAGTAAGTCTGAATAATCAAACACAGGGATTATACCATTTTATTGAAGACCCTGTAGAGTACTTTATTGAACAAAAGAATGCCTCTTTTGTGCTTCGGCGCGGGTATGACCATAAGGTAACATCCTCTGCATCCGGACTCAATAGCAGGTATAACCCACAGGAGTATATTTCCCGTTTTGAAAAAATCTACTCCGGTATTGCCGACTATTCAGGCAGTGAGTTATATGATACCATTTCTGCATATATTGATATGGAACAGTATTTTACAAAGTTGAGTATAGACTTGCTTTTAAAAAATGGTGATTATACCGACGAGATCTATTTTTATACAAAAATCAGGGACAACAAGGAAATATTCGGAGTTTTTCCATGGGACTATGATGACATTTTCGCCGATGAACCTCATGAAATCGGAAAATCGTGGGCAACAGGCACAGTTTTCGGACACAGGGATTATTCGGATATGAATGACATAACTGCGGATGTAGGTTCAAAACTGTTGTTTTCAATCGAAGATGATCTTGATTATAAAATTGCAAAGGATAGTTTTCTATATCAGCAGTATCTGAAAATGCTGCGTACTGTCATTGAAAAGATTGATTTTGCAACAATTGATAAAATATTTGACAGTACATTCGATCAGATCAGCCCGTTTTATTCAAATCCTTCCATCGTGGAGCAGTCAAAGTACGATGCTGATGCGACAAATTATGATCTTTTTGTTACTAATCTGGAGGAGAAGAGACAGATGCTTAAAGACAGAAGAAACTGGATCCTCCAGGAACTCGATATTCAGCAAAACAAGTAGAGATGAAGCTTAAAAACCTGATTATCTGTACATTATTAATGTTTATTGTGAATGGATGCAATAAAAAAGAAGATCCGATTCCTCCATTGACAAAGGAGGGATCCATATACCTTTCTGATCTGAAAACAAAGCATGATTATTATCTGCCATTTGCAATTGTAAATAACAATAACAATATCAGTTCTGCTGTACTTAACAACGAGTTAATAGATTTCAAATCCGGAATCCTGATTGAATTTAATGAAAATGGGTTTTATGAACTCGCCCTGAAGTACCAGAATTCAAAAAAAGCAAGTGATACCATTTTGTTTACAACCAGAACCAGTGAGCGGGAAGCTTCTGAATGGGGGATAAGGGCATGGGTACCGGCCCCGTTTGTTACAGTACCCCTGGGATCTGAAGAAGTTGAAATCTATTACCCCCGCAGTTATACCGACGGAATAAAAGTGCCCTTTATATTCTATGTTAAGGAATCAGGATCTGTCAAAGCCGTTTATTGCCAGGGAAAAGCTACTGATTCGGGAGATAGCTTCAGCATCAAAAGGGGTGTAGGTTCTGTGAATATTGCTGCATCTTCACTCTCAAACGGGGAGGACTTCGTTATCGGAGGCAAAAATTTTAATGCATCACCTTCAAGAATACAGGATATCCCGATTGATTTGCATGGTACAATTTCCTCACCAACAGATATTCCGGCCAACAGTTTTGTTAATATTTCAGGCGATCTGACAATAATATCAACAGGGTCATTGACAATTCATGAAGGTACAGTGGTCATTATTGACGAGGCAGTTGATATTAATGTGAGCGGTCCGGTAATCATTTCCGGTACTTCCGGAAACCCGGTATTCTTTACATGCAGCGGAAAAGATAAGTACTGGGGAGGATTTATAACACGTGTATCTGGCGGTACCATTGCTGCAACTTATGCTATCTTCTGCCAGAGCGGATACCATGATACCGATGGATATAAATGGGGCCATTCAGGAAGACAGGCATTGTTTTATACCGAAAACAGCAGTCTGAAGCTTGATCATTGTTTCATGCTGGATAATATAGGCCAGATCTTCTATCCTCAGAATGCCACACTTATCTTCGATGAAATTCTTGTACAACGGGCACAAACCGGAGGACAGATTAATTCTTCACATCTTACCTTGCGAAATTCAGTATTTACTGATTTTCC